>Ga0075436_100000107_pt1 | contig 49123 bp, 84 predicted proteins | sample RhiMethybrSRZTD5_FD_75303 | JGI IMG/M metagenome (GOLD analysis project Ga0075436, IMG submission 75303) | Populus rhizosphere microbial communities from Tennessee, USA - Rhizosphere MetaG P. TD hybrid SRZTD5 | ecosystem: Host-associated > Plants > Roots > Rhizosphere > Soil | place: USA...
CTTGCGGTAGGAGATCTCGTCGATGCCGATGCGGCGCAGCCCGGCCAGCAGGTCCACCCCGGCCTGCGTGTCGGCCCAGACCCGGGCGACCACCGCACCCACGGTGCGCCAGGCGATGCGCATCAGCTCGGTCACCGCGCTCTTCGAGCACACCGTGGCCAGCCACGCCACCGTCTGATCGAAGCCGTGGGTGTGACCGGTGCCGTGGCGCGCCCACGGCACCGCCGCTACCACCACCCCGTGCACCGGGCAGCACACCCGTGGCGCATCGGCCTCCACGAACGCCCGTACCGTACCCAGGTCCAACGCCCGCCAGCGTCGTCGTCCCTGCCCCCGATCGTACCCAGGGCTGCGCCGCCGGCAGATCCCGCACCGCCCCCGCTGGCCACGCCCCGGCCGCACCGTCGCGACGATCGCGCCCTCGTCCTCGTCGAAGGCGACACGCTCAACCACCGTCTTCTCGACCCCGAGCAACCCAGCCCATAGTCTTGCGTTACGCACGCCGTTCTCCACCGCCTACAGTTCCGACCTTCGACAAGCCAGAACCTAGGCAGGACAACGGCGTGCGCTACTCACGACGCGCCGAACCCACCCACGGAAGCGTCAGGAGAGCCCTTTTTGATGTAGATGATTCGGTCACAATCGTCGACCGAGCACGTACTCTCGCCCATACGGGCACCTCCGAGATAGGTAGTCCGTCAGGTCCCGGGGCGTTGCTGTGCCGCCGGGACCACCTAGTTTCTCAATTGGGTACGACAGTTCTTTCGACTCAGCCGCCGAGCAGATGCGGTGTCAACCACCCCAGCCCGAACACGAGCACCGCGCGGGCAAGCTGGTGCCACGTGCCGGTGCCCTGGGTCAGCCACCATATGGTCGCGGACAGCGTGCGCGGGTGGCCGGGGCGGTCCTTCTGGATCAGGCCGGCGACCTCGATGACGAGGAACGCGGCGGCGAGGACCAGCCAGGCGTAGGACTGCCAGGTCATAACCAGGCCGGTTCGGTGCCGTTCCAACACAAGTTGTCCCGCGACCCGTCGCAGTGCGGTGGCGCGTGGCCGTACGCCTGGTTGCAGTCCAGCCGGTCCCCGTTCGGTGCATGACCGATCGCGCCGCACAGCTTCGGCGGAATCCACCGGTACGCCTCGGCGGTGTTGCGCAGGATCGCCACGAGCTGGTCGCTGAGCCCGAACCGCTCCCGCTGGATCTCCAAGCTCTTCGCCAGATCGCCGGTCGCGTGCCGCTCGGTCGCGGCCTTCCAGTCGGCCAGCATCTCGATTAGGTCGACCAGCGTCATGCCGTTGACGCCGTCGGCGAAGTGCTCGGGGTGGTGTCGGTTGGCCGCGTAGTGGTGCGCGAGGCCGTCGCCCATCGCGGCGAGGAAGCCCTTGTACTCGTCGGAGCCGTATGTGGAGTCCTTCAGCTTCGGCGTGAACTCGTTGAAGACGGCGAGCTCCGGGTCTTGCGTCTTGCTGATGTCGTGTTTCACCGACCGCTCGACGAGTTCCTTGATCGGCTCGCCCATCAGTTCGCCGACTCGGAGGCTGTGCTTCAGCGTCTCGGCCGTGCTGTCGTAGTCCGACACTTGACTCCCGTTCGTACGGATGTTCTACGGTAGGGCATGGGTGAGGAGAACCACGACCGGCAGCTACGCCGAGCCCGCGCGCGCTACATGGGCGCGAAGGACCGATTCCTCGCCGCCCTCGAAACCTTCGACGATTCCGGCACCCCGATGAACCCCGGACCCGGCCCCGAGCCGTATCCGTGGACCGACGAGCAGCAGCGCATCATCCTCGACCTACTGACGACGACGCGGGAGATGGCCGACGCGCGTCGCACATGGGACGGGATGCGGCGGGAGTGGCGGCCCGGTACGCCTGACGCAGCAGCCGCACATAGCCCACCCCGTACACCACCAGCAGGCCGATGAACCCCCACTGCCGGGTGACCACCGCGTAGGCGACCCACGCCGGCAGGGTGGCCAGGTTGAACCACCACCCGATCTTCGGCCGCGACGCCGCGATCAGCATCCCGGTCGCGCCGAGGATGCTTAGCCCGTACGACCAGGTCGCGGTCAACCGAACTCGCCGGCCTTGACCGCGTCGACGAACAGCCTGAACTGAAGTTCACTGAACTTCAGGACCCCGCCGCCCGGGTTCTTCGAGTCGCGGACCAGCACCTCGCCCAGCCGCTCGGCCACCTCGACACAGCCGTTGACGTGCGACCTGGACGACTTGTGCCACCGCAACTGCACACAGTTGAGATTCGTCGCCGACCGCGACGACTTCACCCAGATTTCGGCTTGCACCCGAACTCCTTGTACAGCTGGCGGATCTTCTCGGTCACCAGCCTGCCGCGCTGCTCCTGCGGCGTCGCGGGCGGGGTTGTCGGCTGTGGCTGAATGAGGGCGCCCAACAGGTCGCACCAGCGCTGATCGGACCTACGCTGCCGGTCAACCGTGTACCCGATCGACAGCAGCACGGCGACGACCAGGGCAACGATGGTGATCACGATCGCCCACCACGCGCGCATCGCCCCCGTCGGCGTCAAGAACTGCATCAGCCGGCTCACCGCACACCACTCACGGCGAGGGCGATGAGGGCCGCGACGAGGAGGGTGAGGGCGATGAGGGCGGCGGCTCGGCGGTAGGCGAAGGCCGAGTCTGGGTGTTGCGGGCGAGCCAGTACGTGTTCACCGCCGCGGACCCGGCCAGCAGCAGGAGGCTGACGGTGACTCGCACCATGTCTGGGCTGTGCACCAGGAACAGTTCGTGGGTCATCCCGCCCGTCCCGAGGCCAAGCATCACGAGGTCCCGCAACTGGGGGAACGTGACCTTCACGCACGCCTACGCCTTAGCCGTTGCCGAGGCGCTTGGCCAGCTCGTCGGCGATCTGCGCCGCGGTCGGCACGGCCGGTACCACGTTGAGCAGCGCGGCTACGATCGCGTCCCGGTCGGACTGCGACAGGGTGACGGTGGACTGGCCGGTGGCGGCCTGTAGGTCGGCGAGCTCCGCGAGGCGGTTCTTCTTCGCCTGGTTGGTTACTTTGTAGTCGGTGCCGTTGGCCAGCTTGATGGTCACCGTGTCGTAGTCGTTCAGCAGCGCGTTGGCCTGAACGTCGGCGTTGCCGGCCTTGCGCTCGATCTCGTCCATGTCGGCTCCTACGTAGCTGATGAAGGTATTCCAGGGGTAGGCGTTGCCCGGGTCGGTGTGGTCGCCGCCGTCTTCCGGGAACGCGAGCGTGATGTCGCCGTGGCCGCAGATCCCCCGGACTCCGTTACGCACGTCCGCCGGGCCGATTTTCCGCGCCGGGATGTCGTTGTCGCGGCACACACGCGCCACCGTGCCGGCCGCCTTACGCATCACCGAATCCGGCACCTGGTTCGACAGCCCACACAGCTCGAACTGAATGGAGATCCGGTTGCCGTGATACAGGCAGCCGTACGCCTCGTGACTGGTGTCCAGCGCCTGGATCACCTGCCGGTCGTCGACGTAGAAGTGGGCGCTGGTCTTGTCGGGGCGGGTCTGCGCGTAGGACGCCTCGGCGCTGGCGCTCGCGGTGTTGTCGGTGGCGTGTATAACCACGCAAGTCGTCGCCGGCCGCACACCGCCGTCGCCGAGGGCGTGAACATACGGCAGGTCGGAGTAGATGGTCATCCGATCTGCTCCACCTCCAGCCAGCTCGGCGCGCGGATGAACGATGAGCCGCCGGCGGACCCCTGTGCCGCCTGAATCTTGCACGTGCCCGAGGTGCCGCCGATAGTGATCGTCCCGATGGGTTGGGTCACCACACCGTTGGAGGCCATGCCGCCGACGGTCAGCGGACCAGAGGTGGTGATCGCTCCCATGTAGACGGTCGTGGGCTCCGTGCCGGCGTCGGTAGAGGCCGGGCCGAGCATGCCCCACTCGATCGACGCGCCGGCCGGGATCGTCCACTGCACGCTCAGGTCGTTGGCGGTTGGCGCGACGGTGTGGAAGAAGCCGGTGAAGGCATAGACGCCGCCGGCGTCGCCGGTGAACGTCAAGTTTGGCACGTCGGCCATGGTGGTCGTGGTGTACGTCTGGAGACTGCCGACGTAGAGCCGCTTCGCCTTGCGCATCCACTTGCTGCCGTTGTACCACCAGAACACGTCGGTGTCGGAGGTGTAGCACAGCATGCCCTCGACGGGCGCGGTGATGGCGCTGTCCCGCGCGGCGGCCGAGGCGAACGGTGTCACGACCTGGTCGCGCACGTTGGCGTTGGCCCACGACGACAGGACCGTGGTACCTGAGACCAATGTGGTGTACGGCAAGGCCGAGCCCTCCCTATACTTCGAGTAGCTGGGGCCGTCTGAACCGCGGCCCTAGACCTGGTGGCACGCTGGCCGATTCAGCGGCAGAGAACCCGGGACTGAAGACAGCACCGTGAGGGCTCAGGTGCCATCCGGGGACGAGTTAGTGCGCGACCAGGGCCCTAGGCGAACCAGGTGGACGTGTCCCAGGTGCCGACATCCCAGCGGGCCACGCCCTGGTAGACGGTGGCCGACCACAAGGTGAAGGTGGTGACCCAGTTCTCGCCGGTGATCTCGTGAGAGATGCCGGCGATGTGGCAGTCCCGGCTGATGGTGATGCCGCCCGGTGGCCGGCGTACCGCCCGCACCAGGTCCCGCACCTCGCGGGTGAGCACCGCCGGGAACAGGACCGTCGGGTTGTAGCGCGGCTTGATCTGCACCGACGCGATGCGGTCCTCGGGCTTACTGAACCGCTGGATGAAGAACTGCGCCAGCGTGGCGACCTGAAGGTCCGTCGAACACATCAAGTTGGTCTTGGACGTGTCGCGTTTGTCCTTGTACAGCGCCCTGCTCACCTCGTCGGTGACGATCTGCATGGCGCCGCCGGTACGCGACCAGGCGACGATGTTGACGAGCAGGTCCCCGTCGTAGGCCGGCTGCACGTCCGAGTAGGGCAGTTCGCCAGGTCCGTCGCCGCAGATGGCCTGGATTGTGTTGGAGCGGGCGTTGTCCACCAGTGCCGTGGAGCGCTCGAAAGTCAGCGTGCCGTCCTTGGTGATGTACAGGCCGCCACCCTCGCTGTCCGTCGTCAACTTCAGTTCCTCGACGGCGTTGAGCGACAGGTCGGTGGCCTGCATGGTGACGTTGCCCGGGTCGACCATCCGGGAGCCGGTGTGGCCGGCGTTGTTGAGGATGCGATGGATGCGTACCCCGGACAACTCCCCGGCGCCCACCGGTGTGACCGCCAGGCCGCCGAAGCGCGACAGCGACTCCATCTCATCGACGCAGGAGACGGTGACATACGCCCCGCCACCGTTCGGGGACGGCTGGTCGTAGGACTCTTTCCAGCTCAGCGCATAGCCCTTGTACACGTCGTAGGTGACGCCGGCCCACGTCGCGCGAATCCGCACCGGGCGCCACGGCCGAATACCGGTCACGCCGTAGGACACATACGGGCCGCCCAGATTCGCTGGGGAGAACCGGGCGTCTTGGTTGTTGAGCGTGATGGTGGCCGCACCGGTCTCCCATGCCTGCATGGTGCGGTCGAACCGGCGGTCCGTGGTGATGGACCGCACGTACGGGGAGATGTCGGTCCAGATCTCATCCGGCCCCCAGGTGGCTGCGTCCCATACCGCCGTGTCCCACGCGCCGAACCCGGTCGGGGCCGAGGAGAACGTCACCAGGTCGACGTAGATGATCTGGCTCGATGGCGGGGTTCCACCCAGTGTCGGTACCAGCGTGCCGATCGCGGCGGTCAGCGGCGCGGTGAACGTGTTGGACCGCGACTGCACGCCCGTCGTCAGCGCGAACGACGCCGATGAGGTGGAGATGTAGGCGCCGGCCGCCGTGAACCAGTTGACGCTGAACGAGAATCCACCGGACCACGCGCTGGTGGAGTTCACCACCCCGGCGGCGGTGTACTGCTGCCCCCCGATGACAGGGATGTCCTCCGACTCGGCGTAGGCCAGCACGGACACCCCGTCAGGGACGATCCTCATGCTGTAGGTGCCCTGCTGCGCAAACGTCAAGGACTGGCTGATGGTGCTGCCGTGGGGCGTCCAGCCACCGACGCCGGTCTCGAACGTGGAGTTGGCGTTGAGGACCGCCGGCTGGTTCGTGGCGGCCGATAGGGCCGCCTCCACGGTGAGGATCACGCCGTAGGGCAGGGTCAGCGGCACCGCTCACCCCTTGCCGAGGGCAACCTGGACGTTCCCGCCGCGGCTGTTGACGTAGGACCGCAGGACTTCGGCCACCTGCCGGCCCACCGCGTAGCCGTCGGTGCCCATGCCGGCGTTGATCGTCACCGACGCGTTCACGGTTATGCCACCGCCGCCCATTCCGCCGGGCGCGAACCTTCCGCCGTACCAGCGGGCGGAGTCAACCGACCCGGACATCAGCCGACTGTTCGGAATGATGCTCCCGGCCGCTGGCGCGGTGAACAGTTCCGGCCCGCGCTCACCCACGAGGTAGGTGCGACCAGCGGCCACCGGGCCGCCGGAGGCGCGGCGCTCATCCTGTCGGAACGTGAGATAGTCCGACTCATAGACGTGCTTCTCGGTGACGGTAAATCCATAGGAGGCGCCATCGAGGTGGTTCAGGTCGGCAATCAACCGCCCAAGATTGTTGATCGCGTCCGTAAGGCCACGAGTGGCGATCTCGGCCTCGGTCTTCTGGGGCACATTCTTCAGAGACCCGATCATGTCGTCGATCTGCTTCTGGGTGAAGTGTGCCTTGTGCAGCATGTCTTCCAGTGCGGCCGTGTTGTTCTGGAATGCCGCGCGCGCGGCATCCGCACCGGCACCCGCCGCGATCATCGCTTGGTACATCTGCATATTGGCGACCATGACCTGCAGCACGGCCTCGCGGTTGGCCAACCCCTGCTTGGTGTTGAGGCTGATCAGGCCGGTGTGCTGGTCGATGGCCCGGCCGTTCTGATCGAGCGTGTCCTTCAGCGAAAGCAGGGATTCGTGCCAACCCAGCGTGGCCCGCTGCGCATCGACCAGCACACCGAATACATGCCCGACCGCAGCGGCGACCACCGTATCGAAGGTGGCCTTCATCTTGGACGCGGCGGAGGTCAACTTATCGAAATCGTCGGCAGTCAGAGCCGCGTTCGCCGCCACGGTGGTGAGCGCTCGGCCGACCACCTCGACGTCATTGGCGCCGTTGAAGGAGTCGAAAAACTGCTTCACCCCGCGCCCAAGCGACTCGATGAACGAGCCGAACGGGATCATCCGGCCGAACTTCTCGACCAGCCCACCGACCGCCGACCCGGCAGCGATGAACCACTCGGTGAGCTTCGACGCGGCCAGCACGATCGCACCGATGGCGGCCGCCGCCCCGACCAGCACGTACACCAGCCCACGCAGCGACTCCTGGGCACCCTTGCCGCCACGGGCCATCAAATCGAACATCAGCGACAGGCTGGTACCGACGTGCTCCAGATCGGTGGAGAACGCCTTCAGTAGCGGTACCGCCTGCTCAAGCATGTGGTTGATGCCGGGCATCAGGTTGGTAACGAACCCGCCGAGGCCGGACGCGACCGGCACCACCAGCCGCGACAAGCTGCCGAAGTCGATCGAATGCAGGCTCTTGCCCAGCGCGTCACCGAAGATGCCGGCAGCGGCGATCAGCGGCTGCTTGAAGTCGCTCGTGGCCGCCTTCAGCTGGGCCGACAGGCTGTGGCCCATGGCGCTGAACGCCTTCTGCACGGCCGGGTCCTGGAGCTGCCCCACCACGCCCAGCGCGATGCCACCCAAGCCGGCGGCGCCCATCAGCGCGCCGCCAACGGCCGGCAGTGCCGCCACGACCGCGGTGGCGATCGCACCCCCGACGATCGGCCCGACGGCGGGCGTCGACAGGTAGCCCTGCAGGGCGGACATGAACGACTTGCCGCCCTCGCGGCCACCGTCCTCCGCGCCTTGACGCAACGCGCCAGTGAGACGCTTCTGCAGCGACTCCAGCCCCTTCAGCTCGCGCTGCGCCCCGAACAACTTCTCCAGGACATTGGCGTCACCGGTGCGGTTGAACTCCTGCGCGAGCGCCCGGACCTCGCCCCGGGTGTGGATGAGCCGCTGATCCAGCGTGCCGAGGCTAGTGCGGTTATTGAGGTCGTCCATCCGCACCGACGCCCTGCCCGACTCGGCGCCGAGCAGCTTCATCGCCGCCGCCGCTTTCGCGGCATCGGGCGGGATCTTGGTGATGGACCGGTCGAGCTTGTCGACCTTCCGGTCGATGCCCTCGACCTTCTCCTCGACGCCCGCCGCCTCGGCCTTGAACTGGCCGGCTTTCAGTTCCAGCCCGACGCTCACCTTGCGATCGGCCACGCGAACCCCCTCGTCAGGTCGCGCGGATGACCGCGTATTTCACGCCCCGCTGTGGGCGCTTCGATTCGGCGTCGTTGCCCGTCTCGGCTTCAAGGATTCGGCAGGCTTCACAGGTGGACCGGTGGACCTGCCACGTGCCGGCCGTCCCTTGGTCGTGCGACACATCCCGCGGCTGGCCGCATTCCCTGCACTCGGCGGCTTCCTCTTCCAGCAGCGCCAGGAGCAGGTTTCGGTCCTCGTCCGTCCACAGCGGCTCGGGCTGGCTGTGAGTCAGTCGTCCGTCGGCGTCGTGGAAGTATCGGGTGACGGGCTCTCGGCCAAGGAGCCGTGATCGGGGTTGGTCGACGGCTCGGGCTGCCTCGACTTCGCGCCGGAGCTCCGGCTGAGCACGGAGGCGGCGACGGAGAAAGGGATCTCAGACGAGTCGTCGTTCACACGCCACGCGGCGTTGGCCAGCTTCTGCCAGTCCCCGTCGGACAGCTTGTCGGCCAGCCGCTCCACCTGGTCGGGCTTCATGGGTGGGTCCAGTGCCGAGGCGGCAACGATGGCGCACACCCACGGGTGGTACAGGTCGAGGTACGCCTCGTCGTCCATGTCGGGCGTCTTGACCGGCCGCTTGGCCACTAGGTCCCGCCACCTGCGCCGCGGCGTCACCGCCCGGAAGACGAACGACCGCAGGTACTGCTGCATCTGCTCGCGTAGTTCGGCCATCCGGGCGGCGATCTCGGAGCCCGGCCCGTCGCCGGCCAGGTTGGTCGCCGCCTGCGTGATGTCGCCGAGCTGCGCGTCCAGGCGCTCGTACTCGGACTTCAGGCCGCCCTTGACGCAGATAGTGACAGCGGTCTGCGCCGGCTCCGCCTCGTCGATGATGGACTCGATGTCCCAGGTCACGCCGGTCACCGCCCACACGTCGGGCAGCGGGGCGCTAGCCACAGCAGCACGTCATCGGTGGGCGGTACCTCGACGGGCACGGTCACCGCGTGCGTGAGGACGCCGTCGCCGCTCGGGTCGAACTGCTGTTTGCCCTTGTCATTCAGCAGCTTCATCCGCAGAGTCAGCTTCCCGTCCGCGTACGTTGGCCGCTCGTCGTGCGGCACGTGGTGCGGGTTGATGCCGTTGAGGCGTAGCCAGTCACAAAGCCGGTCGCGGAATGCGGCGTCCTTGCGGACGCGCTCCTCTACGTCGGCGTACTCGGGTTCGTCGGTCATTGCTCTCGCAGCCCCTTGCCAGCCCCTGGAGATGAAGGAAGGACGGACCGGGGCTGCCGAGTCCGTCCTTCCGTCCTTGGTTGATCAGGCGACGACCGCGCGCGAGGCGTACCCGTTCTCGTTGACCATGAAGTCGACCATGAAGTCCCACACGCCATCAGGCTTCGGGTCGGTCTCGTCCGGCTCGCCCGACTCCACGCCGTACACCGACACCTTCTGCGTGGAGAGGACCGCCGTGGCCTTGTCGATACCGCGCCGCACCCACAGGTAGCCGGCGGTCCGGTACGGGAACAGGTTCCACGCGGTGTCGGTCGTGCCGTCATGGTGGAACGTCACCTTGATGGTCCAGTCGATGCGGCCCGCCCGCGCCGCGTTGGCAACGCTGCCCAGGTTCGATACGTCCACCTTCCCGGTCGCCGGGGTGATCTCCAGCCCATCGGGGGTGATGAACGTTTCCAGCCGCGTCGAGCCGGTAGTCAGCTCCGTGACCGTCGGGGACTGGATGTTGGCGATGCTGGTGGCGAAGCCGACGATGACCCGGCCATCGATGGGAACAACGGCCATTGCTACTTCTCCTCGGTGTTGGCCGACGCCGAGTCGGCGGGCTCGTCGGATGTGTCAGATGCGGACTTCGCCTTGGCCTTGCTCTTCGGCTCGGGCTTCGCGTCGAGATCGGGCGCCTCCGCGTAGTCCGACAGCCGGACTTGGTCTCGCCCGTCGCGGCCCAGCGCTTCGGATACGCGCAGCCAGCCGCGCGCGCGGTGATGGTCGAGGGACGTTTCGGGGACGACGCCGACACCGCCGGTCTCCGGCAGGCGCATCACATACCAGTCCATGCAGGCCTCCCAGGGCTAGATGCGGTAAGCCTCATAGGTCACGCCGGTGAGCGCGCCGGAGAAGTTGAGCGTTGCCACATCGCCGCCCGCCGCGTTGATCGCAGCCAGCGGTATGAACGCCATCCGCGAACCGGTCGCCGGGCACACCTGCGACGTGGGTGTGCCGGTGTTCCCGAGCCCCGTCGTCGTCGAATCCGAGACGGTCAGCGTCGTCGCCGTACCGGTGGTGATGATGCGCAGCAGCACACCCGTCGGGCCGAACTGGTTACGCGCGATCGTGTCCGATGCGGCTGGCGTCAACGCCGTCGGCGTCGTGAGCGCGCCATTGGACACGCTCTGGGTGTTCTGTGCCGTCACCGGCGAACCTCCTAAGTGGATGCACGGAAACCGCGCACGGCGGCGAAATCAGGTAGTGGCAAAGGTGCGGTACACGACGATCAGGTCCATGACGGGATCGCCGGTCGTGTCGGTGCGGGTGGGCACCCCGGCGCCCTGCTCCTGCCGGATCAGCCCACAGTCGAGGCCGGCGACAACGAGGCGCTTGTTCAGCCACGCCGCCCGGGCCCGCTGCCCGACCGCGCGCGCGGCGATCTCGGCGTCCTCCGGGGTTGAGCCGGAGACACCTCCGCCGACGCAGTGACAGATCCAGCGGACCATCGGCGTACCGGACACACCGTCGAGGGCGTCAGCGTCACTGGGTGGCCATTCGACTGTGGCGTACGTGACCACATAGGGCGGCGCGGCCGGCGGTGACAGGTTCGGCACCCCGCCCGGGTACACCGTCAGCGACGCATCACCGCGCAGGAGTGCGATGCCGGCCGCGACGAGCGCCTGGTCGAACCCGTCGGTCACTACCCGCCGTCCGGGTCGACCGTCGGGCCGCCCTCGGGCGGCTTCTCTCCAGCGATCAGCGACTCACCGAGCTCGGCGACGAAGTGCTCGAAGCGCGGCAGTTCGGCGTCCAACGCCGGGCTCAGATGCGGGATGGGCGCGTTGTTCTGGCTGCCGTACTCCAACAGCCGCCCGAGCCCGCCCTGCAGCTTCGCGCGGTCCGGGCCGACCTCGCCGACGATGGAGCCACCGCCCGACTTCACGTCGTAGCTGATCGCCCTCGGGTAGTGCGGCAGGTAACCCCGGTGCGACGCGGCGCGGATGGTCCGCTGCGCCTGCCTCTTGATATTGAGGCAGCCTTGCCCGACGATGCGCTTACCGCGCTCCTCGACTTCATCGGCAGCCTTCCGCAAGTCGGCGGCAAGCTCCTTCAGGCCCTCGGATTTGGCGCCCATCAGCCGCTCGTCTCGACCATGGGGAACCGCCGCGCGGTGGCGTAGCTCTTGTGCGCCGGCCCGCGCAGCCTGAACGTCTTCCCGACCAGGCTTGCGTCAAGCAAGCAAGTTGTGATGGTCACCAGATCGTCCGGCTGCACCGCCGCGGTCGTATCCGTCACCGGCAGGTGCAACGTCAACTGGCCGATGAACGCCGCCGCCTCGCCGACCTCCGACGGGTTCGCCACAGGCGTCGCCTGCTGAACCTTGCAGGGGCCGGTGTACACCGTCGCGAGCGTCGGGGTGATGACGCCGGTCTCCGGGTCCACCGACGAGTCGGAGCGATGCCCTACAGTGCACGCGTCCTGCATCAACGCAAGCGCCGCGGTACGGCCACGCGCGATCAGGGTCGAGGCGGACATGGCCACCTCCTCAGCAGGTGCACGGATGCCTTGTGGTGCCGGTGTTCGGGTGGGCCGTGACGCCGGTATCCGGTCGACCGGTAGTTCCCGTGTTTGGGTGATGGGTTGTGCAGTCGCATGGCGACGCGACACCCGCGAGCACGCGGACGGGGGCCAGCCGGAACCGGGTGAACGTGGGGACGACTAGGACCGGTGCCGGCGGCAGGGCGGACGGTCCGAGCAACTGCGGCGGCGAGACCGAGGCGGGAGCGTACCCGGGCCGGACGAACGCCGCAGCAATCAGGATCGGTGCGGGTGGCAGAATCGGCGCGGCCGCCGGGAACTGCGGCGTAGCGACGACGATTTGCGGCTGGCGCGGCTGCCACGTCGAGGTGACGACCACGACCGGCGCGACTGACTGCGGCAGCGGCGACGGGGTGAGCGTGATGGTCGCGGCGAGAGGCGGCTGCGACTGGCTCGGGTTGACCCAGACCGGGGCGGACGGCTCAGGTGGGCCAGACGGGAGCGGGGCCGGGATAGCGACGACCGGCGGGGCCGACTGCGGCCGGAACTGTTGCGGCGCGACCAGGACCGACGCCGGTGACGCCTGCGGGGCCAGGAACGGCGGGGTGAGGCTGGTGGGCGCCACCTGCGCCGGGCGGAACTGCTGCGGCGCGACGACGATGGGCGCCGCTGGTTGAGGTAGCGGCGGCGGTATGACGACGATCGGCGCGACGAGCGCGGGGCGGAACTGCTGCGCGACGACAGCTCCGGCCGACGGCAGTATCCCGGCCGTGGCGACGGGTATCTGCGGCTGGGACACCGATATGGTGGGCGACTGCGGTACCCGCGCCTGCGGCGCCACCACGATCTGCGGCAGCCGGAGGACCTGTGGTGGCCCAATGGTGGGTGCCACCACGAGCGGACCGACCCGTGTTACCGACGACTGCTGCCGGACGATCGACACCTGCGCGTCGAAGGAGCCCGATACGGTGGTGCCGATCAGCGCGCCGAGCCACGCACCGACCTTGTCGTTGCCGGCGCAGGTTGCCTGGACCGTGCCGGAGTTACCGGCGGTTGCCTGGACCTTGTAATCGGCGGTAACGTCCGACGCGTTGTCGGTGATCTCGGTAAAGCCGGTGGGCGGGGTCCAGGCCCCGCCCGACCAGTTGGTGCCGGCGAAGAACAGCAACTCGTCCGGACCGGTCGTGGTGAACGACACGGCCGGGGTGGTGGTCGAGTTGGTATTTCCGCCGTCGCCGGTGGACGAGGTGTTGCCATCCCACGGGTTACCGCTGGCGATGCACGAGGTGAAGCGGTGAGCCTGACCCTCGGCATAGCCCGACGCCGAGAGAGTGAACGCGTAGGTACCGGAATCCGCACCGGTGGCCCGCTTCCACAGCACATTGACGCTGTGGTTGCCGGCCGAACCCGCGTTGACAGTCCGGGGACTATTCGGTGCGTGGGCGAAACCGCTCGGACCGGTAACCGCGACCGCGGAGCCGTCGATGAAGATCTCGACGACGAGGATGTCCCCGGAAGCGACGGACGCCGGCACCGCAAGGCTGAGCGTCGTCCCGCCGGTACTCGTCCACGCGCCTGAAGTGCCGAAGGCGGGTGCTGCCACCGGTCACCCCGCCCTAGTCGACGATGACGATATCGGTACTAATGACCTAACAGCGTTCGAAGATCATCGAGGCGCGCACGTTCACCGACGACTGCGACGTGCACCGGATCACCATGCCGTTGGACACCGCCGTGTCGTAGCCCTCGCCGAAGTTCCAGGGCCTGACGACGGTCCCGTTGACGGCCATGGTGAACGAGTCGATCGGGGTGAGTACCGTCGGCTCCGACGTGGACGCGTAGAACCCGGTGAAGCCGGCCGTGATGGATCGGCCGTAGATCTGGTTGACGGTGCCGGTGGTGTTGTTCGTGCCCGGCGTCGAGTTCGTCGCCAGCGTCGACGTGCAGATCTCGACCAGGATGCCGGTCGCGGCCGCGGACGCGTCGAAGCCGATGTCGATAGCGCGCAGGTCGATACCGAACTGCGCCGGTGCGATGACGCACAGAATCGTCTTCGCCACGCCGCTGGACAGCGCTACCGCGGCCCCGGTCTGCAGCGAATAGCCAGCCTTAGCCATGCGAGTTTCCTTTCAGGCGACGAGTGCGCCGAGGGTATACGGATCAGTTCAGCGGTGCGCTGTTGTCAGGGAAATTGCGTCCTGAGCTTGTGTTCCTCGCTCGCGCGCTCCTAGGGCGATTCCCATCGCGCCAAGAGCGCGCGATATTCTCGCTATGTGTCACGGCCTCAAGGTGATCGGGATTAACACAGAGCTTTACCCGGCACGTGTGGTCGATCTCCGTTCCTCCGGCATGGCCCCACGGTGAACGAGATAGCTCGCCACATGCGCGCCCAGCAGTCGGGTAGGCCTCCCACCCGGAGCACAGATCCGGCCATAGCCGTTAGTGCCCGTGGCCCCCGTCCAGATCCAATGGCCATCAGGATCGACGAAGTACTTCCCCTGAAGTCGTTGCGCCAGAGGCTTCGGCTTTGGCCCGGTCTTCACAGCGGCGTTCCATCTGAGTCGTACACGTTGCCGCTCACGGTCTCGTCGGTGCAGTCGGTCCAAGCACCGAACGCGAAGTCGCGCCTGAACCGGTTGTTCAGCACCCGGTAGTTGGTACCGGCGCCGCCCTGCACGCAGTACAGGGTGTAGGCGCCGCCGCCCAGCAGGTTGTTCTGGATCAGCACGTTTGACGCGCCACCGACCGACGCGCGGGGGCTGATGATGGCCGAGGTGGCGTCCGTCAGCGGGTCGATGTTGTTGTGGTCGAATGTCACATTGGTCGCGCCGTCGTTGAGTTGCGCGCCATCGGTGTGCGACTCCGGGGTGGCGTACAGGTTGTGGACCCAACTGTCCCGCACGGTCACGTCGTGGAGGATGTCGAAGCCGTTCTCGCAGCCGTGGATGTTCACCCGCACCGCGTCGAGCAGCGAATCCGAGAACGCCGTGCCGGTGGTGTTGGCGCAGTCCACCTCGGAGTCCTGCACGGTCAGCCGCGCACCGGTGAAGGCGCCATCGAACGAGGCTACGGCGTAGAAGCAGGCGCCGGAGACCTTCGAGTTCTTGATGACCACACCCGGCGCGCGTACCTCCACGCAGCCGCGAATGTCCTTGCCGTCGACCACCTGCCCCGGCGTCGAGTAGACCTGGTTGCCGGTGACCACCGTCAGCGCGGTACCCGCCGGCACACCGGTGTTAGTGGCGTCGGGGAAGCCGGCCGGCGGGTCGGTAGGACTCGGCGACGGACTCACGCTGGGCAACGCGCTCGCGCTACCGGACGGCGAGGGCGACGGACCACCTGCGGTGAAGTCCAAGTGCGCGTAGAACGCGCGGCTGCCGGTCAGCGCAGTGCAGGCGCCGGCCGCTGACACCGCACGGCAGAACCGCACCCGGAACGACGCGGCGGTGAGTTGGTCGACGGAGACCATCGCCGGGAGTTCCGGCGTGACCGTCACCGAATCCGGCACGACGCCGGCCAGATGAGCGACGACACAGAAGCCGGCCGCGTCGGCGGTACAGGTGAGCCGGCCGCCCCACGAGCCCTGCACGGGCGGGACAGCGGAGGCGGGAACCATCGCCAGAGCCAGAACAACAGCGACGACGCCAGCGGCGAGCGCGGCGAGCGGTAATCGGGCCTTGCGGGACATGGTCCCTCCTAGGCGGTGGTGACCGAGGCGGTCGGCACGACGGTCCAGTGCCAATCCGGGTCAGGGAAGCTGTATTGCGGTTGTGCGGCACCCGAATAGGCGACGGTGGCGGCCGTCAGGATGTCCCTACGTCGCGCCCGGTCCCACGTCACCTGGTGGTCGTCGGTGCCTTCAGACGCAGCACCATCCGGGTTGCGGTAGGCGATCGCCGCCAACTCCAGGCCCCACGCGAACAGCTGGTCGTCGACCAGGTCGGGCCAGTCGGTGAGGCCGGTCGCGAACTTCAGCCAGCCAGACGCCACCCGGCGGCAGACTACAGTGCTGGAGTTGTCGACGACCTCACCGCTAGACCGCGTCATGTAACTGGCGAACTCGTCGATTTCGAAGAGGTTCGCCATGGCCTGCCTACTTCTGGCCGAGTTCGGCTACGAGGTCTTCCTTCGTCATCTGCTCGGCGACCGCGCGGGCGTCCTCCTCGGACACACCCTCGTCCCGCCTGGCGACCGCGTACTCCACCCACGCCTGCTTGCCGGCGTTGCCGTGGGGTCGCTTCGGCTCCTCGGACTGATCGGCCGCCGCGAGGGCCCGACCGACGCGGTCCTGGATCGACCCGCCGCCGGTGGGCTGATCGGTCACCGGCACGTTCGGCGGCTCACCCGGGATGGGCGTACCCGCCGGTACCGCGACCAGATCGGCCTCCGGCGCGCTCTCGTCCACGACCATGCCCTTGCGCACCAGACGGTCGACGTCCTCCTGGACGGCCGCCTCGGGCACGGGCGCACCGGCATAAAAGCCCAACAGCACATGCGAGCCGGTGCTAGCGTCCTTGACGCGCATGGTGACGTACGGAGCCAGTACCTTGAACGTCACGACGTCACCCCCGTGATCTCCTGCCCGGCGCCGGGTTCCTGCACGACCGGTACCGTCTTGCGGCGGCCCTGCAGGTCCCACGCGTCATTGGCGTCCAGCCGGATAGACTTGATCTGCACGGCAAGGTCGGCCACCGAGTAGCCGGGCGCCGAGTCCATCTCGTCGGCCATGCCGCCTAGGGCCTTGCTGTCGAGCACGTACGCCGACGTCGCCACCGGCAGATTCGGCGTGACGATAACCTTCATGCCGGCGATCATCTGAACCTCGCCCGTGTAGACCGGGTTGTCAGTGGTCTCCCTCCGCCACAGGTTCGAGATGACCGTGTCGACCATCATCGACATGTAGCCCAGGTCCGATACCACGATGGTGTCCGGGCTGTAACCCAGGTTGCGGGCCACGATGATGCGCTTGGCATTGAGAATATCGTTAAGGATCTTCGGGGTGCCGGCGTCCCACTTGCCCAGTGTCGCGGTGTCCGCCAGCGCCGAACCGATCGCCGACATCGTCACCGAATCCACCTGCGCGATGATCGAGTTGACGACCTTCTGCAAGGTCCGATCGACCGCCGCGCCAGCGTAGACGTTGCGCTCGATCTCCTCATCGGTGAGCCTGACCTTCTGGCCCCACTTGCTGACCGCAGCTACCGCGGCGGTACCGGTGGGCAGATTCGCAAACGGGTACTCGCTACCCGCGCTCACCGCTTCCACGGTGCGGTCGGTGACGAACGGCTCCGTCTGCTCGTACAGCACCGCGCCGCCGGTAGAACGGAAGCGCTGCGTCAACAACTGGTCGGACACGAACCGCAGATCGCGGAAGTTACGCAGCCGCCGCTTCAGAAGCTCCGGGCTCTGAAGGAACCGCGAAATTGACAGCGTGTCGCCCGAAAGGGTGGGCGCAGCCGCCGGGTATGTACCAGGCATTGCCTATCTCCTCTCGGATATCAGGTGCGGCCGACGAAGCGGACCTTGTTGGTCGACGTCGCCGTGGTAGTGGCGATGCCGATGAGCGTGCCGGCGGCCGACGCAGCGGCGATGCTCGTCGTGGCCGGGTCGACCTGACCCGTCGCGGCGGCCTGCACACCGCCACCGGCGGTGATGCCGTTCGCGCAGACGATTTCGTGCTCGACGTTCTCCAGCGGCCAGATGGTCACCTTCGCGCCGGACGCCGCGTCATGCGCGAACACCCCGATGACGGTCGTCGCCGCGGCCGTACCGACGCCCGCCGTGCCGGCGCCGGAGGCGATGGCGATCGTGCCGCCCGTCACAGCCGCCGAGGTGGTCAGCGTGAACGGCTGCGCGCCGCCGGAGTAGACCGGTGTGTAGTCAGCCACGGCTGGCCCCCTTCGCGACCGGCGGGAACAGGTGCGCGTACTCCTTGTCGATGTCCTCGTCGCCCTCGCCGACGTAGCCCGACGCCATCACCGCGAGCGCCGAGTTGCGGGTCAGGTTGTCGATGAGCGCCCGGGTGCCGGTGGGGTCTGCGTCCCACAGCCGCGCGAAGTGGGTGCGCTGCGCCGGAGTGAACTTGCCGTCCTGCACGGCCTTCGCGATGACCTGGTCCCGCTCGTCGCGCTGCGTCTTGTCGACGAACGCCTTCAAGTCCTTAATGGTGTTCTGGGTCTGCTCCCACACCGAAGACGCCAGCACGATCGTGCCGGGAGCGCCGGCCGCGTGCACCAGTTCCTTCTTCGGTGCCGCAGCCGGCTCCGGGTCGGTGTCGTCGAACAGCGCCGGCTGCGCCGGCTCGGGCGGTGGCGTGTTCTGCGGGGTGACGCCGGCCGCGGTGAGCATGGCCGCCTTCACCTCGTCATCGGAGGCATCGGCCGGAAGGCCCAGCGCCTCTCGGATCTTTGCCGGATCCATACCGGTCCTTCCTTCGGTCGGTTCCTCCGCCTCCGGGGCGGTGGTCTGTGGGGGCTCGGCCGGGTCGTCGTCGGGGGCCGACGCGAACAGCGGCAGTGCCGACGACGCCGCCAGGGCGGTCTGCAGGTCGGCCAGGGAGCGGATGTTCAGCACGGCGGGCGGGGTCGCGCCGAGGAACGCCAGCCCGGACAGCACCAGCGAGTAGGTGCGGCCCTGGTAGTCGAAGTTGCGCCAGCCCTCGATGCTTCGGTTCGGCCACCGCTTCGGCGCCGACGCGGACAGCCACTCGGGCATGTCGACGATGTCGCCGAGCAGCACGGGCCCGCGCTCGTCCTGCGCGTAGCGGATGTTCGTCACCGACCCGAACGACGGCTCACCGTCGAACCGGTCATCGACATGGCCGAGCTTCACCGGGATCCGCTGGCCACCCGACGCGGCGAAAAAGTCAGCGGCGTCGCGCAACATCTGGTCGGTGAACTCGACGGGACCACTCGACAGCTTCCAGGCGCCCGGTCGGGCGAGTTCGACCCCGTGAAGCTCGGGCGCTGCGGCAGCCTTCACGTCGTCGGCGAAGGTGATGCCGTACTTCTTGCCGGCGGCCTTGATGCGCGCCTTGATCTGTGCGAGCTGGTCGGCGGTGTACTTGGCGGCGTTGTCCTTCTGGTTGATGTAGGACCACGCGGCGCGGCAGTGCTCCTCAGAGTCCAACGGGTACCGCTTCTTGCCGTCCTTCTGGTACCCCGGGTCGGCGTACGTCACGTCGCCGTAGGGCTTCGACGGATCGGCAGCCGCGTGCATCGCCTTCGGCAGCGTCTTAGTCGCCTTCAGGCGGTCGATGAACCCCTGCGTGACGACGCCGGTCGGCTTCATGCCCAGCCGCTTCTGCGCCGCCTTCACCGCGGCCGTTGTCTTCGGCCCGAACTTGCCGTCCGTCGCCAACTTCTGACCGGCGCCGTCGGTGAAACCGAGCCGGTTCAACTCGGCCTGCAACTGCTTGACATTGCCGTCGCCACCCTTGGCGCCGTAGCCGCTGCCGGACTGGCCGTCGAAGCCGTACTGGCCCTTCGGAACGGCCGCCCGACCGCTGTGGCCAGCAGGAGCCCGCCGGTTGGCTTGCTTCTCGGCCCGCTTCTGGGCCTGGCCGGCGAACTCACCACCGGACGGACCGGACGGGTTACGCGGATGCGCCGACTCGTCCCAGGTTGCGGCCATCAGGGCGTGCGTCATCGCCGCGCACCGTCCTTTCGGGAGTACGCGGGCGCGGTGCCCGAGGTCAGGTCAGCCGGGGCCTACGACGTGGCCGCGGGGCGGGTGGCCGTGCGCTACCCGGTTCTTGTCGCTGCCGCTGGCATAGCCGAAGACCTCGATGAACCAGCGCGACGCGTACACCTTGGCCTTTTCGGGGCCGACGTACTTCGTCAGGTGCGCCACGAGCGTCGTCCACGGCTTGGGCGAATCCACCCACTTGGCCAGACCCTCACCCCTGGTCCAGTAGTGGTGCAGCTCGTCGTGGCCGGGAGTCACGTCGTGGCCAGCCGCAGCCTGAATGAAGTCGAGCATTTCGACGATCGACGGATCGTGCTTGAGTTGCTCACCGCCCGGGTGGGCGTCGATGCCGGCGGCGGCCTGAACCCCGCCATGTTGGGCGAGCATCCCCTGGAGCTTCTTCACCTGACCCGCAGACAACCAAGTACCGTGACTGCCGTCGCGGAGGTCCCAGCTATCCGGAGCTCCCTTGGCCCGCACGCCGATGATCAGCGACCAGTCCCTAGGGTTCTGCAGGTCATGCATCTGAACCTCGTAGCGCACGGCACCCCATGAGCCGTACACGGCACTGTGCGCCACAGGCTCGTCCGTGTACGGGAGGGAGCGATTCCCCAGATCCTCGTACTGGGCCGCCGCATCAGGTGGCAGCGACGCCAACCACTTCGCGGACACCGCCGCGCCGGACGGGTGGTCGCCGTGCTTCGCGTAGAAGCGGTCGTACTCCTTGTTGAGTTCCCGCATGTCCGCGCCGGCCTGCTTGGCCCTGTCCGTCATCCGGGTCAGTTCAGCGCGCAATAGCTGCTGCTGTTCGGCGTCCAGCTCCACGGTGTGGCCACGATCAGCGGCGCGCCACTTGTGCGCCTCCTCTTGGAAGACACCCCCGCCCGCACCGAAGCGTAGGTGGGTTTCGCCGCCTCGCTTGATCCACGCGAGGTTGACGCGGCCTTCCTCGGCGTGGATCGTGTCCGACCCGGCGAACGTTTCCCCCGGCTTCAGGTCGATCCGATTCGCCAGCTTCAGTACATCCCTTGTCGTGCCACCGGTACCCACCCACTTGCCGCTGTGCGGCTCGCGCGGCTCGGCCGGGTCGAACCTCGCCGCCACCGACAGCGCCCCGGCGGGCGTGGGCGGCTCCGGCGTTGGGGTGGCAGGCGTGGCCGGCTGCGGCGGGGCGGTCGCTGTGGCCGGATCCGCCGGCGGCAGCCCGTACTGCTGCCGCGATGTTTCCTCCAGCACCTGATCCGGATGCACGATCCCGGCATCGACGAGCGCCTTCAATGCCTCCGCTGTCGCCGCCTGGCGGGAGCCGATCTCGTCAAAGATGAGCCGCGGCGCCGGCTCGTCCTCGCCGAAGTTGACGTCGACCAGGTCTTCGATGACGTGTGACGTCACCGTGTCGGCGATCTGCTGCGCCAGCGTCTGCAGGCTGAGGGTGAAGAAGTCCGCGAAGGTGGTGCCCAGCGCCCAACTGCCGGTCTGCGTGCCCAGGTTCAGGAAGTGGGCGAGGACCGCCCTGGCGATCTGCTCGTCGTGGTAGCGGATCGCCGGATCAGCGTCGGGCAGGGTTCCCTCGACACCACGTAGTACCAAGTCGGCACCGAAGGGCACCGCCGAGCCGGCGGCCTCACCCGCGCGCCACGCGGTGGCCATGTTCTTGCCGGCCGCTAAGTCCTCAGAGGAGGCACCGTCCTGGCCTTTATACAGCGGGATGCCCATGCCGTTGCGTTCGATCGTCTGCGCCTGAACCCGCAACAGCCGATCCTTGATCAGCCAATGCTTGTACGCCGGCCGCAGCAACGAGCTGCCCAGCCAGTTGCCGCCCTCGCGGTCGTGCACGTACGCCACCAGCCGGTTCACCGGAATCGGCTTCGGCACCGCGTCGCCCGACGTCCAGTACTGCTTGATCGCCACCAGGCCACCGTCGGCGGCGATGTCGATGCGCTCGATCGTCTTCGGCGGCCGCGGCGCCAACTTCCGCAGATGCGCCGCCGCACCGTCGCCGTCGACCCGGTACACCTGCTCGAAGTAGTAGTGCCCGAACACCAGCATCAGCAGCGCCTGCCGCAGGTGCTCCGGCCACGAGAAGCGGTCCTTCAGCCGCGGCGCCACCGTGGGCGTCTTCCCCACGATCGGCAACCCGAGATCGTCGGCGACGAACTTCACCACCCGCGCGCGGGCACCCGCAGGGTCGATCCGCCACGGGGTACGGCGCACCGGAAGCGTCACCGCCCGCAACACCGAAGCCACCTGCGAATCGGTACGCCGCATCTGGTCGTACACGTAGACGGACTGCGGCCAGATCAACTCCGGCGTCGTCTCGTTGTCGTACAGCCACCAGTTGTAGTTGACGTTCTGCGTATAGCCGATCTCATTCACCGGAGCGGTAGCGGGCACGTCAACCACCCCCGCTTCAGAAGCCGGCCGTCATCAGGTCGTTGGTCTCTGTACGGGTTGTCGCCAGGTCCACCATCGGCGGCGGGGCGGCGGGCTTGGGTACCAGCCCCTTGTCGATCGCGAAGCCACGCGCCTCGTGCGCAAGTACCGCAGCTACTGCCGCGTCGACCAGCATCCCGTCGCCGCGCTTGGCCAGCTTGAGGTAATTCTGGGTCAGTTCCTGCTCTTGGCCCGGACGAGGCTTCTTGCGGCTTCCCTTGACGATTACAGCGTTTTTACAGTGCTTAGCGAGCGTTTCTGAGCCATCGTGGGTGATCTCATTCGCGGCAAATGAGGTCGTGAACCGCTCGATCGCCTTGTCCATGCGCTGCTCGACGTTCGTCGGGAACTCCACCACCCGGTCCGGCCACTTCGCCGACCAGGCGTCGAGGTAGTCCTGCCACCGGTATGGGTCGGCGAACATCACAGCGACGCGGTAGGCGGCGAAGGTGTCCTTGAGCTTCTGGTCGACCTCGACCGACGGGACCTTCCAGTCCGCCTTGGCGTCGGGAGGTCGCTCCCACACCTGAATCGTGAACAGCCGGCCATCCGACACGCGTGAAGCCACCAGCGCGGTCGCATCGCGGTACTTCGAGCCGTCGAACCCGAGTGTGACCACGTCTTGAGGACGCAGTCGGTCATCGGCGGCGAGCAGATCCCAGCGGACCGGATCCACGAACAGAGACTGGCCGACGACGATCTCGTTCAGGAAGAATCGGCGGCGGTCCGCTTCGAGGTGGCGGGCGGACTGGACCTCGTGCAGGATCCGGCCGCGGATGTTCACCCAGCCGCCGCGCTCTCGGGCACTGTCTCCGTACTGACGCAGCAGCTCGGCGTAAACCGCCTCAGTGTTGGTCAGATCATCGACCCGTTGGGGTTCGATCGTGTCCACCAGGACCCGCTCGTCGCCCGAATCGGCCGTGACCTGCGCCTCGGAACCCTCTGACGGGTCCCAGCCGTTGGTCAGCTCCAACCAGCGGCCGTCCATGCCGGCGACGTTGCGCTTGACCGCGCCGGCCACCTTGCGGAAACCGCCTTGCAGGGTGAACAGGTGTGACTCGGTCATCGTCAGGAACGTCATCGGGGCGCCGAGTCGCGCGCGCGCGGAGGTCGTCACCGGCTCGATTAGGCCACCGCTTGGCAGCTCTACCCGGGTCTGTCCCGCGTCCATGTTGGGCAGGTCGATGAGCGGACCACGACGGATCATCGAGAGCAGCGGCCGCCACGTGTTGTCGGTCTGATCCTCGCTGGTGCCCAGGCAGACGATCAGCGGCGACGGGTATGGGGCGCCGACAGGCTCGCCGGCAGGGTCCCAGCCATCGAAACGGGTCGGCCCGAGTGCTTCGGCGAGGATGATGGACGCCCCGAACGGGTCCTTTCCCCACTTCTGTGCCCGACGAAGCTGCCCTCCGGTGTACCGGAGGGCGTCAGGCGCCGGCCAGGGCGCCGCGTGCGTGTAAACGCGGTAGAAGTGGAGCAGGAACCGCCACATCTCGTCGGTCAGCCGGTACGGCTCGCCCATCCGGTAACCGTCCGGAATGACGCAGTGCGACTCGATCCACTCGCCGACGTCGTAGCCGAGGGTCGGGAACTCCCCCGGCTCGTTCGGGCCGCGCCAGGGCATCAGCCGACCGCCCGGATGCGCCCCCGCACGTCCGTCGCTTCGCGCTTCTCAGCTACTTCGTCTGTCACGACCTGCCACAGCAGCAGCCGCATCGCCTTGGGCGTCAAACCCAGGCGGTCCTCCAGTGCGGTGACCTGGGCCAGCAGCGCCGCGGTGGCGTCAGGCTTTTCGGCTTCCACCATCATCCGGCAGTACCGTGCGACGGTTCGGGTCCAGCCCAACTTCTCCCACGCGACGGCCTGCGGTGTTGCCCACAGGTCCATCCACGCCACGCCTTCGGGTCCCGTGGTGCCGCCCGGCAGCGGCCATGGCGGCGGCGGTCCCTGGCGACCCTCCGCGGGAAGCAGTACCGGCCCGACGCGGGTCCTTCGGTTGGACGGCGCCTTGTCGTGCTTCGGGACCTGAGGCAACTACGCCACCTCCGCCCACGCAGGATCACGGCCCGGGAGGCGCGGACGCTCCTAACCCTCGGTAACTACCCCAAGGGCTGACTACAGCTAGTTACGATCTTGAAACGTGGCAAGGTCACACATTGTGGGGTGCCTGGCCCGGGGGTCCGGAGACCTTCATGATCAGTTTTTTCCCGGGTCGACTGTCACGGTAGGTAACATCACCTAGCTCACTATCCGTGACACGCCACCGCGTCACTCCCACGCGTCACGTTGCGTTAGCGCGCACCCTTGGCCCCATTGCATGAGCGACACAGCACAGCCAGGGCCTGGCCCTCGTCCCCGCCTGCCCCCACTGCCACCGGGTGGTCCGCGGTCAGGTCGCTGCTGGGGTGTGGCTCACGCTGCCACCCTGGACACCAGTCCCCGTGCACCCGCTTATGCGCCACGACGGCAGCAGCACGCCGGTCGTCCTCGCGTGCGACACGTGGTCGTCGCTGACGCTTGGCCTTGAGCGTGGCCCTGTCCTTGACCCTCTGGTGGGTGGGGCAACGCGTGGCCTGCGTGAGCGTGCCGCAGTCAAGGCAGAGTCGCAGAGGCATCGTTCACCTCACCCGTTCACCCGAGGTGTACGCGCGACGTATGGGACACCGGGAGACAGTTCGACCCGGGCCACAATGGTCCGGGTCGGCGGCGCGCTGACGAGACTGCGCCGATAATGAGATCACTATGCTTCGCTGCTGGTCAGCGTGTCAAGCTGGCCGTTGGGTGTGTCGTCGCAGCGTCGGATCAGTGCGACTGCGGCGAGCAGGCTTTCGGCGATCTCCAGTGCCTCGCTCTCGGTCAGCCGTAGGGCGCCGTCGCCGCCGTGGAGCGCGGCGACGTGGATCCGGTCGTCGTGCCGGCGCATTGAGAAGACGCCGCTGCTGCGGGTGGCCATGTCGAGTGCGTCGCCGTGGTAGTCGGTGTCGGGCCAGTTGGCGGGTTCCCAGCGGGTGGTGCCGTTCATGCTGGCCTCCACGTCGTCGCCGTCGTAGCACGTCGGCCGGGCGCGGCCGGGTAGTCGCTTCCAGTGGTGTTCGCTGGCCAGCCGGTGCACGGTGCCGAGCGGTCGCCGCCAGATGTGGGCGACCTCGGCGGCGGTGTAGTAGCGGATCATCGGCAAGTGCACTTATCGGTCGCGCGCAGGCAGCCTCGGCAGCGCCACGTGTAGCCGTCACTGTCGTACGCGCCGAGGTAGGCCTGCCAGCGTTGACAGCGGCAACGCGGGTTCCGACCGCGACGTGTGATCTCAGCGATCAGCTCCTCGTCGGTCGCTTCGCTCAGTTCGCTCACGCCGCTGCCTTCTTCCCCTCGCGGCGAGTCTGGGCCCGCCAGTCCATCCACATGGCGAGGATCAGCCCACCGACGCCGAGCACCAGGCCGATCAAGCCGCAGAGCCATATCGGCAGGTGGTCGAGCGCGCCGAGCAGTGCGGCGATGTGGATCACCGCAATGCCGCCGACAACCCAAGCCAGGATCGTTATCCAGAACCATCGCGTCACGCCGCCGCCCTCTTCCTCGCCATGACCAGCCGGTCCAGCGTCCGTAGCTGTGTGCTGTCCCACCGGTGCTGCTCGTCCCCGTCGCATAGGACCTCGGTGGGCTTGGTGGAGTCGATGGGCCGCACGATGGCGGTCAGCGTGCCGTCGCAGCGGGGGCACGGCCCGACCTCGACACGCCGGGTGCCGGACGGATACGCCAGACCCCAAGCCCGCGACACCAGCGACGCCAGCTCGTCGGCGGCCTCGCCGGCGTACTCGGTGGCGGCGAGCCACTCGGCGTGCCGAGCCACGTAGGCGCCGATCGCGCTCACCTCGTCGGTCGGCAGCCCGATGCCGCGCTCCTCGCCGATCAACTTGGCCCACGACACGAGCACGTGTCGGATCTCGGCGCGTATCGCCACCACCTCGTCGCGGGGCGGCGTGCCGCTACCGGGTTTGCTGCTGGTGCGCTCGCCCTGACCGGCAGCCTTGAGGACGAGTTCCAGCTCGCCGTGCAGCTCGGCAGCCTTGACGGGGTTCTCGCCGAGCCGGCGCAGGTGGACGGGGCAGAGCCGGAGTCCGTCGGCGGCGCGCGCGGTGAGGCACCCTCGGCACCCGTCTTGGTCGCATCCGTCACCGTGCCGGCCGGGGATGGCGCAGCCGGGCGCGACGCACAGCAGCGGGGTCATAGCGCCTCCTCGCCCCGCTTGGCGAGCCGCTCGATCTCGTTCTCCCGATCACACTCCGCCTGCATCTGATATGCCCGGACCGTGCGGGCGAGGAGTTTCACGTCGTCGGGTACCCGCTGCAGCGGCTTGGCGGGGCACCACGGGTACGGCTTGATGATGTGCTTACCGGTAGCCATGTCATACATCTCAGCGAGGTACTTCGGGTGCACGTCTTCCTCTTCGAGGAGGTCGGCAACGAGGTCCAGAACCCAGTTCGGCAGGTTGCTCACGTCCCCGTCCCTTCCTCCATCGGCAGCAGGATGGCGGTGCGTGGCCCGGTGGGGTCATGCTCGTAGGCCGGTTCGACCTCGACGCCGGGCGCGGACAGGATGGCGTCGGCAATCTCTTCGGCCGTCCAGTCGCCGGGTTCGGTCGGCACGTGGCCAGAGGCGATGATCTCGGCGAGCCACTGGCGGGCGGTGTCGCGGGGGTCAGCCATCAGCGTTCCTCAGCTTCTCGTTGATCGATTGCCGAAAGGCCTCCTTGCGCGTCCGACCGGGGATCAGGGTGTTCTCGTCGAGTTCCAGCACGTCGTTCATCACCTCGCGGTCGCCGCCGACAACCACCGTGACGAACAACTGGCGCCGAAAGAGTCCACGAAGCAGGGCAAGCAAGCTCACGCGCACTGCGCAGCGCACGAACGGGTCGTCGATCGGCTCCCGAAAGGCGATCGTCTTGCCGTCCACCTCGGTTGTCACCCAGTAGCGGGGGCCGGTGACATGGGAGTCGTACGTGGCGCGGATGGACGGTCGCAGATCAGCCATGGTCGTCTCCGTCCTGCCCGTCGGCCGGCGTGGCGTCGGAGAGCGGGCCTTCCTGGCGGAGCAGCGTTTCCCACGACCAGCGTGCTCCCATGGGTCGGGCGAGGCGCCATCCGTCGGCCTTGTCGATGACGGGTCGCCTGGGTTCGCGCTTCCACGTCTCGCCCCTGGCACTGCGTACCGCCGTGACTTCCGGCCCGGGTTCGTACGGCAGCGCCCACTCGCGCGGCCTGTCCGGGGTGACGACCTCGCCCTCGTCCTGGATGGGTTGCCACCGAGCAAGGAAGGCTCGCGCGGCGTCCAGGTCGGCCGTGGTGGTTCCCGGGTAGGCGGCGAGCGCGACCTCGTCGTTGCCGCCTTCGGCGTATCTGACGAGGGTTTCGACGGGGAGGCGGGTGCCGTAGACGCAGGGCTGGCCGGATTTGCGACGCCGGTCGATCCAGATCTCGGCGGGACGGTCGCCGTCGTCCGGGGCGGCCTGCCCGGCGCGGTCAAGTCGCCGGATGGCCGCCACAAGGATCTCGACGAACGCAACGTGATCCCATTCGGACTTGCCCAGCGCGACGCACAAGCCGGCGATCCGGATGTGCTCCGGCGAGTCGGGGTCACCCGTGCGCCACAGGTCGATCAGCACGTCGAGGTTGTTCTCGACATCGGCCAGGGCTTGGTCGAAGGTGGCGATCTGGCCGGGGGTGACGTCATCCATTGAGTGCCCCGTCGGTCTCGGTCCAGCCGATCGCCGCCTCGGTCGCCGTCACGTCTTCGAGCGCCTGTTCGTAGCCGGCGCGGTACGCCGATTCGACAGCGGCGCGGAAGTTGGGGCTCTCGGATAAGCCTTTAGCCACTAGGTCCGGCACGTACTCCAGTCCACGCAGCGACCCGATGTGCGCCTTCGCAGCGTCGATGAACACCCGCTCGGGTACGGCCGCCCAGATGTCTCCGTCAGCCACGGTCATCCTCTGTCTGGCCGGTGTTGTCGGGCAGGGCGTCCACAGCGGAGGCGAGGTTGTCGAGCGCAGCGGCCTCGCGGGAGTCCAGTCCGGGGATCAGGAGCATGACCTTCCGCCACGCCTTCGCCGCGTCGACCACCCGCTCGGTGGCTTGGTCGCGTGCGGCCTGTCGCCATGCGGCGTCGAGGTCGGCGGGTGTGCCCTCGATCACCCGCTGGTAGTGGGCGACCCGGGCGGCGAGCCGGTCACGGTCGGCGGCCAACGTTTCCAGCGCCGCTACGACCTCATACGTGGTGTGCCGGTCGAGGTGCTGGCCTCGCGCGGCTCGCAGGCCGATCTCGTCGTCGAACTCCGTCGTGGGTAGTTCCCAGCCGCAGGCGATGGGGCAGCGGCGGAAGCGGTCGAGCGCGTCGCCGTCAGTGGCCCGCTGCCCGCCCGCCCCGTCCTCGGGTACCGCCGGGGCGGCTGCGCGCGGGGGGCGGGTTTCGTACAGCAACCAGCCATCGCCGCGGTCCACGTAGACATGCACCGGCCGGCCCTGCGAGTTTGCAAGTGCTTGGAAGTCGTAGCCGACGGGTCGGTGTACCACGTTGGGGCTGCGGTCCATTCGCGAGCCCCACTTGACCGCCTCAGACGGCCTGTGCGCCTCGGGTGCCTCCTGGGGTACGGCCCGGGCGGGTTCGGCCGTCTCCGTGGACGCTGGGCCGGCCTGCGGGGCGGCTGCGGCGAGACGGCGGAGGATGCTCGCCGCATGGCGTAGGCCTGGCCTCTCACGATCCGTGTTGACCTTCTCGGTGAGGGCTTCGATCACCTCGACCGCCTCGGCGAGCACCTGCTGCCGGTGAGCGGGCAGCACGGCGGCGAGGACGACATCAGCCAGGTCGCTCTCTGTCCCGACGAGGGTCATCGCGGGGTCGTCGTAAGGGCTCTCGCGCAAGTTGGATGCCCGCGAGAGGATCGCCTCGGCGGCGAGCGCGCGCAGGTCGGGGTCGGCGCGGGGCGGGGTGGCGGTCACGCGGTGATCCCCCGGACGGCGCGGATTTCCACATCGGCGTCGGCGGGCATGGTCCATTCGACCGCGCCGCTGTCATCCTCGTCTTCGACCGCGAGGATTACGTGGTCGGAGGTGAAGGTGAGCCATCGGAGTAGGCCGGCGACAGCCTCGGGGCCGTCGTTGGTTTGTGCATCGAAGGCAACAGACGCGCCGATGTGGCAGCGGGTCAGGTCGACGGCGAGCATCGCGGGTCCTTTCGGATGTCGAGGTCGAGCGGTTCGGTGCTCACGCGGCACCGCCAGTGGACTCGGGCTCGACGGTCACCCAGTCGCGCAGGTGGCCACCGCAGCCGGGTTCGTCGCAGGTGGCGTTCTCGTCGTAGACCAGACCGGGCAGCATCTCGACGGTGGCGTAGGCGAGGCAGAGGTAGTCGTTGATGTGCCGGCCGGTGCCCATGTCGTCCTCGATGGCGTGCATGGTGTCGGCGAGGGCGTCGATGAGTGCGGCGCGTAGGTGGGCGGCGACCTCGGCGCGGATCCGCGCGCCTTCCGCGACCACGCGGGCCTGTTCGAGGGTCATCGGTCGGTCTCCTCGGTGTGGTCGGGCCACGCGACGGCGTCGAGGGCGGCCCGGTGGGTGGCGGGTAGGGCGGCGATGGGATGGCCGAGGTGGTCGGCGGCGGCCGCGGCGAGGACCAACGCGTCGGCTTCGTCTTCGCCGCCGTGGAAGTTGGGGAAGCGGCGGGCCACCTCGCGCATCACGTCGGCCTTGGACGCGTTGCCCCGTCCGGTGGCGTACTTAGCGCGGCCGGTGGGACCCATGACTGCGAGCGGCATGTTGTCGGAGAGGTTCTCGGTGACGAGCCACCACAGGCCGGCGCGGGTAGTGGCGTGGCCGGTGACGCGGGAGTAGGCGAGTCCTTCGACGACGACCAGGTCCCACTTTCCGTCGGGTCCGAGTGGAGCCTCGATGACGAGGGCGATCTGGTCGATCATCCAGCGGATGCGGTCGCGGTCGCCCCACTTGGTGTGCTTGGCCGGTTCTTTGATCAGTTCGGTGCGGTAGCGGTGGTCGATGCCGTTGGTGGTGACGACGGCGACGCCAGTGGCGGTGAGGCTGAGGTCGAGGCCGAGGATGTTCACGCGGCACCGCCGATCGGCAGCACGTCCTGCGCTAGGCGGCGGGCGATCAGTTCGCAGTACCGCTCCTCGATCTCGACGCCGATGGCCTGGCGGCCGAGATTGCGAGCGGCGACGAGGGCGGAGCCGGAACCGGCGAACGGGTCGGCGATGACGCCCGGTGGGCAGGCGTCAATGAGTGCTTCCATGACGTCCAGCGGCTTTGCGTGAGCGTGTCCAGCCCGGGTGCTGTACCCGTTGTAGCCGGAAGCGGCGAGCGATCGGGTCTTGATGACCGCACTGCGCGTAGGCGTTTGGTTCGGCCAGTTGCCCAGGAGGAAGATCGGCTCCCAGTTCATCAGCCATGGATCGCGCTGACCAAAGAGGCCGGCTCCGACGACGGGCTTCTCGAAGACCAACGCCTTCTTCCAGCCGGTCGGGAAGCCGACGCGCAAGGATCCGAAGACCAGCGCGGGCCGTTCGCTTCCCCACGACGCAAGCGCGGCATCCCGCGTGGATGTGTCCCTGTCTCCAGCGATCCCGGCATGGGCAGCGGGATTGTGCTTTCCCGCCCATGCACCGTGCCGATAGGAAACTCCCCACGGCGGGTCGGTGACGAGGACGTCGGCGGCCAGCCACTCGGTGGCCTCGCGGCAGTCGCCGTGCCACAGGGTCACGTGCTCGTCAGCGTAGTAGGGCTTCATCCCCCACCGCCTCGTCCGCACGTCGGGCACGCCTGCGGGTCGACGACGGCCAACGCCCGGGGCCGGTCGGGGTCGCGGCGGATGGCGCCGAGGCGGGTGAGTTCACCGAGCTGGTAGGCGACCGACGACGGCGAGACGAGGCCGACGGCGGTGGCGATGTCGCGGACGGTGGGCGGGTAGCCGTGGGCGGCGACGTGGGTGCGGATGTAGGCAACGATGGCGCGTTGGCGGGCGGACAGCGGCGGGACGACGGGCACAGGCGCCCCAGGCACCAGATCGTCCTTGATCTTGACATGTGTTTGATCTTGTACTAGCTCGTCCGTCTCCTCGTCCCTATAGACGGGGACGAGGGACGAGGACGATTTGCCTCGTCCCTGGACGAGGAGGGACGAGGTTGGGACGAGGGACGAGCTAGAAACCGACATCGACAAACTCCTTGATCAACCGGTGCAACTTTGCCCCGTGAGCCCCGCTGGAAAGCTCCACGAACTCCTCGTCGACAAGAGCAGCCAGAGCGGAACGGATATCGACCGCCTTACCTGTTACTCGCTCTTCGACTTCCCCCTTGGTCAGCGGGCGCCCAGCCCTGGCGAGCGCATCCGACACCGACAACATCAACTTGACGTTGCGCTTCGACTCGTCCTCACCCGGCTTGGGCGGCCACAGGTCGGTCGTGGCATCCATCTCCGTCTGCGAGTCGATCGCCAGGTCGGCGAACCAGTGCAGACCTTCCCGGCTGGGAAGCGCGTGACGCCGCAACTGCCCGGGGCGGTCCTTGGCGATGAACAGCGTCGACTTGCCCAACTGCCCGACCCCGAACGGCTTGCGGTTCTCCAACACGAACGCCGCCCCGTTGACCCCGTTGAGCTTGTGGACCGCCCCGATGGCATACCGACCACGGGACTCACTCGCCTTCGTCACATGGTCGAGCGCCACCACCGCCGGACCAAGATCGGCGATCCGCCGTAATAGCAGCTTCCCGAACCGAGCCACGTCGGTGTTGTCCTTCATCTCAAGCCCGTGCATCGACATCGCCTCGGTGACGCCGTCCGTCACGCACAGCGTCAACTCGGGCAGTCCGAGGACATCCAGTAGCCGCGCCCAGCCGGTACCGGTGGTGACCGGCTCCTCGGGTCGCACGTAGTGGAAGTGGGCCGCGATCTCCGCCCGCGGTGCACCAACCGCCAGTAGTCGGTTCACGACGCCCACCTCGTCGTCTTCGAAGTCGAGGTACAGGACGTCCCGTCCGTCGGCCAGTTCGTCCCGGCAGGCCAGCAGCGCGAACCAGGTCTTCCCGGCCTCACTCTCCGACGCCACCGTGTGCACCCGGCCGGGGTAGAACAGCCCCACACCGTCGTTGCGCCGCCCCACAGAGGGCAGCAGTGGGCGGTAGGTGCCGTCGAGCACCGACGTGAGGTCGACAGGCGCCCAACTGGCGCCGGCCGCCTGTGCCGTGGCGATGGCGGCCTGGCGCTCTTCGAAAGTGAGGTCATCATCGTTCACGCGGATTCGCCTTGCCGGCGGCGACACCTGAGGCGATGGTCAGAGCGGCTTCCCGCTCGCCGAGGCCGCACGCCACGGCGGCCGAGTACAGCTCCTGAACCACGGTCGCCTCGTCGAGCAGTCCGGCGCCGAGTAGGGTGCCGACGCTGAACGCCGCCTCGTTGAGGCGGTTGTTGCGGCCCGGTTCCCTGCTGGCCCGTACGGCGGCGACCTCGTTTTCCAGCGCCTTCGCCGCGTACCCCTGGCCGCCGCCGGTGCGGGCGGCATCGAACGGGTCGGGGACCGGTTTCGGCGGATCCATCAGCTGACTGAGCAGGCTGGGCCACGGGGCGGGGTCGGCGAAGAAGTCCACCCACCGGTAGGCATGCCCCGCGGCGTGGATGCTTGGCGCGGCCACGATGTACCCACCGCGCCCCCGGGTGTCCAGACCGACCATGTTGGGACCGAAGGCGTTGGCCTTGCCCTTCACGCCGCCGTCGGGGGCCTGGTAGATGAAGTGTTCGCCACCGGACCCGGTGATCTGGGTGAGGGTGTCGGGCAGGGGCTGGCCCGCGCCGGCCAGGTAGTCGCGCAGGCGGGCCAGGGATTCGTCTCCGCCGTGCCGAGGGTCGACGTCGAGGACGGCGAAGTTGTTGGCGCCGGCGGGCAGGCCGATGTTCGCCTTCGGGTGGATCTGCCACCAGTTGTAGATGGCCTCGATGTCCGCGCTGGCGCCGTTGACACCCCGTGCGGTCATGGGGTGCTTACCCGGGGACGAGCAGGACAACCTGGACGGACAGGCGCAGGTGCCGTCCTCGGGCCACCAGACGGGGAACACGAGTAGGCCGGCGACGGCGTAGACGCGGGCCATGGCGCCGAGTTCGCTTTCGGCGTCACGGTCGATAATCGTCATTGGCGCCTCCGGTGATGTCGTAGGTTGCCGGGCCACCCACAGGTTGTGCATCCGGCCTGTGGGTGGCCGTTGTTGGAGTTGTGTGGTGTCGCCTAGAACGGCGGCGGCCCCGCGGTGGCCCGCCGCAGGTGTGCACGGGCGGTCTGCTTGTCGGCGTCGGTGGGTTCGGCGAGGATCCACGGCGCGGACTGGCCGGGCTTGGCAACACCCCGGCCGAGCCGCCCGAGGACCATCCGTCCGGTGCCGATCTTCGGCCGGAGTTGCCCCTGCAACGCCTTCTGGAAGATCAGCACGCCGTTGTGCTCGGTGCCGGCGTCCTTGCCGTCCAGGACGGTGACGGTGGTTTCGACGGCGTCGGCGGGGCCGAAGGACGTGTTGATGTCCTTCTGCTCGCTGGTGGGGGCGAGGAGCAGCAGGCACCCCTCGAACTCGGTGATCTTCACTCCGGTCGAGGGGGCGTCGAACATGTCGCTCACGTGTGTGTCCTTTCGTCTGTCTTGTGCGTGTGCGTGTTTCACCCTGCGGTTGCGAGGAGCTTGTGTTTGCGGCTGCGCGCGGCCGCGGTCAGCGTCTCGTTCCAGGCGCCGGCCGCTGACGCTTCGGCCCAGATGGCGGTGAGGTCCTCGACGGTGGTGGCGTTGCCGATCCGGGTGGCGAGGTCGTTGACGGTGTGCTGGCGTTTCAGCCCAGCGAGCGGGTCGGTGCCGTGTGGTACGGCAAGGTTCTTCCGCTGGCGCCACGCCCGTACCTGGGCGGCCAGCGCCGCGGCTTCCCACCCGGCGGCGATGTCGACCTGGTACAGGTGGCAGCGGCCCTGCCCGACGGGCAGGTGCATGACGATCGCCTTGTCCTGGTCGACGGCCGGCATCGGCTCGTACCGCTGGGTGAGCGCGTTCCAGATGGCGGCGCCGTGGGCGTAGAGGGCGAGCTGGATGGCGATCTCGGTCCAGGAGTAGTCGACCCGCTTGGCGGTCTTCAGGTCCCCGACGAGGTGTCGGCGGGCGTTGATCTGCGCCTGTGTGGTTTGCAGGATGCGGTCGAAGCAGCCGGCCACCTTGTACTGCGGCACCACGACGATCCGTTCGATGAGGGTCGGCACCGCGATCAGGCCGCTGGCCGACATCTCCTTGCGGTACGCCTCCACGTCGGCGCGCCACGGGTCGGGCACCACCGGCTGCTCGCCGCGGTCCAGGGCTTCGGTGAAGGAGTGCAGGGCGGTGCCGAGGTTGGCGCCGGCCGCCGACGCCGCGGCGTCCTTCGCCTGCTGGGTGACCTTGTTGAGCGTTTCCTTGTCGTCGACGCCGGCCGAGCACGCCAGGGCGTACAGGTCGCCGCGCAGCCCGATGCCCTTGGCCACCATCCGTTCGCCCCACTGGGTGAGTGCGAACGTGTCGGCGAGGGTCTTGGCGAACGTGGTGGCCCGCGTCCACGGCTGCTCCTTGCCGCCGTCGGGGTCGGGCAGCAGGTACCGGCCGTAGCGGTCACGCTTGGGCCCCGGTTGGGCGGCGGCGGCGTCGAACTGGTCGCTCATGCCGCCCCCCGGGCCCGGTCGGCCTTCGCCGCCGCGTTGGCGGCCAGGCACCGGGCGCAGGCGGCCTCGTCGCGGCGCAGGTGCCGCTTGTAGCCCTTCGGTGTACCGCAGGCGTCGGTGTCCGGCCGGCCCTGCCCGGCGGTCTGCTGCAGCTCCCCGACCCGTCTCGCCACGTCCTGCCGGCTGCAGCCGACCCGCTCGGCGATGTCGGTGAGCGGGACCCTGGCGGCCCACATCCAGGCGATGCGTTCCTCGTCGGTGACGGGCCGGTTCACCCCCGCCGGGTCGCCGGTGCCCACGGCGGGGCTGCCCGTCGGCGTGCGGGCAGCCACGTTGTGTGGGCGGGCCGGTGCGGACGCGTGCCGGGAGGTCCACCAGTAGCCGCCGTAGACGCCGTTACGGACCTCGCGCGGGTTGTCCCGCGCCCACGCCATGCATTTGGTGCGTACGTCGCACAGGCGCTGGCAGATCCACGCGGCCTGGCCATGGTCGTCGGCACTGTGCGATGTCCATAGGTTGGGGTCCCATTCGTCGCTGGCGCAGGCGCCACGCACCCGCCAGTCGATGTCGTCGCTGGCAGAGTCCAGACCCCAGGAGGTGCCTTTCCGAAGGCTCACAGCAGCTCGTCCTTCACCTTAGCGTCGACGGTGGACTGCTGGCTGTCGTCGGGTTCCTCGTCGTCCTCGGTGGCGCACCAGCAGTCCGGGTCGCCGCAGTAGTAGGGCTCGTCGATGTCGTCGAGGTCGGTCACGGTGCCTCCTCAGCGCTCGCCGGCTTCAGCTCGGTCTTCACCTGCTCGATGAGGTCAGCGGCGTCGCGTACCTCGGGCGGCACGGCTCGCAGCAGTTCGCCGAGGCAGGGCCAGTCCTTGCCGTGCCATTTCTCGTAGTCCGCGAGATCGGTGATCAGCTTCCATGCCCACGGCGGCAGGTCTCGGTACCTCACGTGGTCACTGCCACTTCGTCGCGCCGGGCCTGGATCAGTTCCCGCCATTCGGCGGTGAGCATCCGGTAATCACGCTCGATCTCCGTGTAGACCTCAAAGGTGCGGGCGCGTCGATCAAAGCCGAACTCGTCCTCGTGGAAATCGACCTCTTCTGGCCGACCGTCGAAGTGGCCGTATTCCTGCCCGAGTACGCACCGGCACGGGTCGCCGAGGTCCAGCGTCTCGAGGTTGATCCGCTGCCACCAGCCGGGCCGGTGCTCGTCCAGCCACGCCGCGCCGGCGGACACACGATCGTCGATGGTGGTCATGCGGCGGCCTCCCACATCTCGCAACCAGTGACCATCGAGCCGGCGGCGACCGCACCAACGCCCGCCCGGCACTCGATATAGCCCTCGTTGCAGTTGCACGGCCGGCCCGGGAAGCACCAGTCGCCCGTCTCCACGACGTTGTAGTTCGCGCATGTGCGACACGCGCGGACGGCGGGGTTGTTCCAGCAGCGGCCGATGTGGACGGTCGCCGCCTTCTTGCTGGATCGGGCGCGGCGACAGTGCGGGCATTGCCACCGAGTGACCTTCAGTGCGATCGGCTCACTCACCCCGCCACCGCCAGCATCTCGTCCAGTTCGGCCCGGTCGAACTCGCCGGTCTCCCACGCCGCCGCGGCGAGCCGCATGCACGTATCGGCGTCCAGCGGCGCGGTGAAGGCGCTCAGCCGGGGGTTGAAGATCTCGCCGACTTGCGTTTGAAGGTCCTGCTCGAAGTCGTGCCATATCCGTGCCCAACGAAGTTCCGTCTCAACATCAGTGACCAGCTCCGGGGCCACCGGCGCGTCACGCAGGGCGTGTAGTTCGGCGCCGAACTCCTTGGTCGCCCCTTCATGTGGTTCGGGACGGCGCGGTACCGGGCCGCGGCCGTCGACCACGTCGCGCACCACCGGCAGGTGCACAGTCCCCGCGGTGGCAGCGGTGGCCGGCGAGGGGGGCTCCTGCGGCGCCGGGTGCCGGCCGTGGGAGTGGTACCAGGCGAACAGGCGGCGGACGGTGGCGATGCCGACGAGTGCGATGACGCCGGCCCACAGGCTGATGGCGGCGACCCAGACGATGGCGGTGGCGGTCACAGCCCACCGCCGCTGATCGCGTCGTACAGCGCCATCGCCCACCGCACGTCGCCCATCGCGGTGTGCCGCTCGGTGGTCGGCGGCTCGACCCCACAGGCGCGGGACAGCGCATCGGAGTCGTCCTGCTGGCCGAGAGCCAAGCCGGCGTCCACGTCACCCATCGACGCCCGGCCGAGCAGGTACCCGATGGCGAGGTTTTCGATGTCCTTCAGGTGGTAGTGCCACATCGGCGGCACGTCGTAGTAGGCGAGGATTCGCGCCAGTCGTTCGGTGTCGAAGTTCGGCACGGCACCGATGACGTGTGGCTGACCTACCAGCGCGCCGCTGAAAAGTTCGACGAAGTCCGCCAGGTCGAGGGCGCCGGTCGGGTCGTACCGGGCGTCATGGTCCGCCCGGAAGAACTCGGGTAGCGCCTTGGCCTTCGCCAGGTCGTGCTCGACGAAGCAGTGGTAGCCGGTCTCGCTGTCGTCCTCTTCCCGGCGTACAGCGGCCCACTCCCAGATGTGGTCGTCGGGGCTCAGCCCCGTGGTCTCGGTGTCCATGAAAACGATGGCGGTCACTTCTCGTCCTCCTTGGTCTTTGTGATCGGCGAGAAGACGCCTCGCAGCAGCGCGACGAGGACGAGCGCCCAGCCGTAGCCGATGGGCGGCAGCGCCGGCACCCACTCGGCGTGGGCGATGCCGACGGCGAGCATGAATAGCCAGCCGTGGGACAGGGTGATCAGCGCGCTGGTGATGAGCGACTGGATGAACCGGCCGTACGCCTTGCGGCGGGCTTGCCGCTTGTTCTCGGCCCGGATGAGCTTCACCAACTCGGGCGTGAAGGTGGTCACTTCGAGCGCTCCTTGTCGAGGTATCGGTACGCGTCCAGGACCCACCCCTCCGCCGCGCAGGCGGTGGTGTCGGCGCTGTCGCGGGGGTCGAGGGCGGCGGCGGCCCGGGCGTCGACCGGGTCGGGGCGGTCGAGGCGGCGGCAGATCAGGTCGATGGCGCCGAGAGGGGCGGCGATGGTCAGGCCGAGGAAGAAGCCGGTCATGCGACTACCGCCTCAGCGCCCCACAGCGGCACAGCTGTCCACCGCTGCTCACAGGAGGAGCACATAGCCCCCGACTTCGGCGGCCTCTCTGCCGTCTTTCGGTCGCGATAGGCGCCCCAGCCCCACCGGCACCGCTCCTCCGGAGCGCCGGCTGCCCGGACGGTCTGCTCCAAGCCCCGGATGTGGCTAGCGACGTCTGGGAACCAGTCACCGATCTCGTCGAGCTCTCCCGGCTTGGCGAAGGCACCGCATAGGCATTCGCCGGACATGTGGATCAGGTCGCTGACCTCATTGCGCGGGCAGTCCCGGTTCATGAAGCGGTACGTGTTGAGGTCGAGCGCCGTCCAGTTCCGCAGAGGTGAAACCCACACTGCGGACTTCCGGCGTTCGATCTCGGGGATGTCGCGCTGGGTGCGACGAGGCGACTCAGTCAACCGTCGGCCGGCGAGGAGCACGATGCGCTGACGCCACGGGTTGTTGATCAGCTCAGCCTGGACCTGCTCGATCGCGCGCAGCTTGAGCCGTTGGTACATCTTCCAGTGTCGTGCGGGGCCGGGGAATCCTTGGACTTCACCGGTCTCCGGGTCAGTCTCGGTGATCAGATCCTCGTACCGGGATCCCGCAGGTGGGTGGCGCTCCAATAGCGGCAGCCCCCAGTCCGCGCACGTCCTGCGCACGAACTCCCGGGTCTGCTCGATCCCGATACCGGTATTCGCGTGGGCGGCGTGAGTTGCGCGGTGTCGCATGAGGTGCGCCAGTACCGTGGAATCGTTGCCGCCGGAGAACAGGATGACCGTTGCGGCGTGCTGACGGCTTCGACCTCGGCCATCACGATGTTCGGTGATCTGCTCACGAATGGCGCGATCGAGCATGTCGTGGGCTTCGGTGATGAGGCGGCTGAGCCGAGCGGCGCGGTCGAAGATGTTCATGCTGCACTGCTCTCTCGGTCGAACGCCGCTGCCACCGAGCAGCCCGGCTCGTGGCGAGCGATTCGGCTGGTCTTGCCGCAGCCGTGGCACCGGTATGGCCCGTCCGCCACCTCCGCCATCGTCGGGTCGTACACGCCGAAGAACGCCAGCACGCTGAGCGCGAACCCGACGCTGTCGGTAGCCATCCGGTTGATGCCGAACTCCAACACCCACTGGCCGTCGCCGAAGTCGGTCAGTTCCAGCACGGGGAGCTGCCAGCCCTCGTGGGGCTTGGGATACCACCGGCAGTTCCGCCTGTTGGCCCACCACCCGGGCCGGAACTCGTAGCGCTCGCGGCCGTGGCGCAGGGCGGCGGCGAGCGCGCCGCGCTCGGCGCGGGTCATGCGGTCACCTCGCCGACGTAACGGGCGTAGACCTTCGACGACGAGCTGCCAGCCGGCCCGACGCACTTCGCGTCGAAGGACCTAGGTGGTGCGAACGGGCCAACGCCCTGCCGGATGCGCCAGACGAGCCCACCGGCCGACCCGGGCGCCTTGTCCTCGGCGATGACCGCCCATTGGCCGGGATTCGCGCGCAAGGCGTCGGCGATCGGCTGGAACTTCGACGGTGGCTTGGGTTTGGCGTTGCCATGTTCGGTTGGCGGGTCTTCCCACCGGATGACGCTCACCCCGCACCTCCCTGCGCGACGATCCGCACCTCGTACCGGCCGACGATGTTGTTGCAGTCGCACCATTCGGCGCACGCCTGCGGCCACGTCAGGTCCCGGTCGACGTGCCGGCCCGTCTTGTCGACCCACGACACGTCGTAGAGGCCGGACAGGACGGCGGGAGCGGGGCGGGTGCGGAGGTTCACGAGCCCATCACCTTTGACCAGACGGCGGGCGTGTACCCGTCGCCGCGCATTGCGGCGGCGGCGCCGAGTGCCAGCGTGGCGTGAACCTGCGCCTCGGCGAGGATCTGCGCTACGGCGTTCGGCGCGTTGCTCGACTCCATGGCGATTCCGAGCAGCCGCTCGGCAGCGCGATAGTGCTCTGGGCCGTTCATGACCCCAGCGCCTCTGCGGTGGCGGCCATCCGCTCCTCGCGCGTCTCCGGCGCGGCGTTGACGACGTACCAGACGCGCGGCCAGCGATCGTCGCCCATCGGGTAGCGGATGCTACGGCCGCCGTCGGCGATGTCCACGTCCAGCTCCTCCGCGACCCGCCGCACCTCGGCGCAGCGGTCCTCGAAATTGCCGTGGCTCTCCCACATCGAGTACTGCCCGTGGACGGACTGCGGCGCGGGCAGGTCGGTGCGCGCCTCGATGAAATCGGCCAGGGCGCGGATGTCGGCGACGAGTTGCGCCCGCTCCCGCTGCTCGCGTTCGGTGGCCTGGTCGGTTACCTTGGTGTCCATCTGGACCTCCTTGTCAGGTCTGGTCTTGGGGCCCCGGCGTTGCGGCGTCGGGGCTTCGTTCTGTCTGGGTAGCCCGGCCCGGTGGGTTGGTGGCTATCGGGGAAGAAGGGCCACCGCCATGCCTGGGGGGAACGGCTCCCACCGGGCCGGGTGTCCTCACCCGCCGCCGTCCTCCCCGACGACGGCGGGCGTTTTGGTGGCGGCCCCCGCCCCACCCCTCGCAAAGCAGGGGCCGCCGGTCCCGTGGGGCGCGCCGTGGCGGGACGGCTCGCTCGCGCGCGGGACGAGGGTGGTGGTCTTGGCCGGCGCCGGGTTCCGAGCCGGCGGCGGGTACGCCGGCGGGTGCGTCGGTGTCGGGTGGGTGGGGCCGTCGGGTTTCGGGCCGGGGCCGGGGTGCGGCGGGTTCTTGGCGAGGTAGGCGAGGAGCCGTTCGCCCACGAGCCTGGTGTACGCCGGCGGGATGGCTTGGCATAGCTCATTGCCGGTCATCCAGTCGATGCCCATCGCCTCAGGGCCGACATAGGTGCCAACGTCGCCAGTGATGGAGACGTGCCACCCGGCCGCCCACCGCTCCCGCCGCCGACTCGTCGCGGTGAGCGCGACGTGGTCCGGATGCGCCGGCTGGGCAACGGGGAACGACGTTTCGAACCAGCGGTGCCGGTACGTCCGCAGCCCGAACATGCCACCGCACAGAACAGCGTCCGCTCGCATCGGCGCGCCGGGGACGTTCTCGATGACCCAGGGAAGCCCGAGAGGGGCAAACCGCTCTCGCGTCGCCGCCAGCAGCCAGCCGGTTCCGTCCGTACCGGCGACACTCGTCAGCGGCGTGTGGTCGCGGCATGGCGGCGAGGCGTGGATCGCGTCGAACTCGTGGCCGTGTTTAGACAGGTAGTCCAGCGCGTCGCCCTGGATGAACCCACCGCAAAAGAGATCAAGGAGCACGGGCCGGCTCACTTCCCGCCCCCCTTCGGCCGATCCCGCGGGCCGAGCAGCTTCGCGGCGTCGGTGCGCGGCGTGGTGGGCGCGTCGGTGGAGTGCTTCCCGCCGTAGCCGGACGTGGGGTTGCTGGAGGTCTCGCCGGAGTCGTGCTTACCCACGGCGCCCCTCCCGCCATTCCTCGGCCTCGGCGAGTTCGTACAGCGCCTGGGTTTCCTCGATGTCGGTCTTCGTCAGTGGCCGGCCGGCGGCGGACCGCTCGCGGTTCTGGTCGGCGCGGCGGATGAGTGCCTCGGCGGTGTGGCGGGTCATCAGTGCCACCCCCACAGCGCCCAGGTGACGACCGCGCCGAGGCCGGCGAGGAACGCCGACGCGGCGAGGGCCAGGCCGAGGGCGGCGGTGGTGTTGAGTCGCCGTTCCCGCCGGACAGCGAGGGTCAGGAACTCGCCGTTGTAGTCGACGAGTAGCCGCCCGCCGTGCAGCGCGGCGGCTTCGACGATCGCCGCGTATACGTGCAGGGCGCGGTTGACGGTGTCGGTGCGGGCGTGACCGGACAGTTCGGCGGCGTCGGCGAGGGCGGTGACGGCGGACGGGACCAGGTTGACGGTCAGCTTCATGAGGTCGGTGTCGGTGGTCATCGGGACACGCCCCGCGAGATCTCGTCGTAGCGCGCCCTGGCCGACGGCTTGATCAGCATGATGATCGCCTGAAGGCGCCGCTCGCCGTCGAGGTTGTCCCGTAGCCCGTTCCACACCTTGTCGACCCGCTTCTCGCAGGTCTGCGGGTCGAGGCCGTTGTTCTCGGCGTACATCCACGAGGCGTAGTCCTCGACGGCCTGCGCCAGGACGTGCTCGACGACGGCCTCGTTGAGGGCCTGGTCGACGAATTCCTCGGGGGTGCGCTCGGTGGCCATCACGCGGCCGCCGTTCCGGTCGGCGCGGGGAGGAACCGTGTCACCGGCACGCCGAGGAGTTCGGCGGCACCGTCCAACTCAGACGGCCGGAACTCAATTCGCCCGGCGAGCCGGCGCTGGATCTGCACCTGGGACAGGCCGAGCTGGGCGGCGAGCTGGCGCTGGCTCACGCGCTGGCGGGCCATCTCCGCTCGTACCTCAGCCGCCACGTATTCGGCCAGATTCTGTGTCATGGAGGAACTGTCTCACTTATAGCATGAGAGATCAAGCCTCAACCGGCAGGATTGACCAAACAGTTGACGCGATAGCGTCACGCCATCAGACTTACCGGCATGAGCCTTGACATGACGCCCCCGCGAGCGTCATCACTGTCCGAGCGGGTGGCTGAGGAAATCCGAGTGGTCCTGGCCAGGCGGCGCATCCGGCAGTCCCAGCTCGCCAGGGAGCTGGGAGTCAGCGAACAGTGGATCTCGGTACGGTTGTTGGGGAAGCAGCCGATCGATCTGAACGACCTCGCTCAGATCGCTGAGGCCCTCGGGGTGCAGGTGACCGACCTCATCCCCCGACCGGACGGAAACGGCCCTACCCTGCGGTATCGCACCGGCTACGAACGGCCGAGGAAGCGCCGCATCGCGCCTACGCCCCTCCACCGTTCACCCGTCGTAGGGCGCCCCGAGCGTGAGACGCATCAGCCGAACGGACGACCCCAGCCGGATCTGTCCCCTCAGCCGCTCCGCCGACCAGCCATTCGTAAGCGCCGCGCCCTGGTGTGACGGGGGGTCGTCTACACCATGACCAGCGTGATCGTGCCGCCGGTTGATCAGGACATGGACATCCCGACGTCATTGCAAATCATCCGCGAGCACCTCGACTGGATGAAGGACAGCGAGAAGTTCTCCACCAACACCATCGAGGACGCCCGCCGGGTGCTCCTCGCCGCCGAGCGCGATCTCGGCGCGCTCGCCACCGCCGACGAGGGCGAGTTGCGGGCGTGGCTGGCTGGCGACGGGTGGAGCCGGCAGACGAAGGCCACCTACCGGCAGCACCTTGTCCGGTTCTTCCGCTGGGCCTTCGACGACGAGTGGATCGACTTCGACCCGTCGACCCGGCTGGCCCGGCCCCGGGTGCCGAAGGGCGTACCGCGGCCGTGCACCGACGCGGAGGCCGACCTGGCGGTCACCGCATTACCGATGCCGTTCAAGCTCCACGCCCGGCTGGCCCGCTGGGCGGGGCTGCGCTGCATCGAGGTGGCGCGACTGCACCGCGAACACGTCACCGCGACGCAGATCTTCGTCCTCGGGAAGGGCGACAAGCCGGCCGTCCTGCCCAACCACCCGCGCATCTGGGAGCTGGTCGAGCCGCTGCCGTCCGGGCCGGTGACCCGCAAGCCTCGTAGCCAGGCCGGCCTGGATCACTGGGTGTCGACGGAGACCGCCGAGCAGCTACGCGCGATCGGCGTGCCGATCACCATGCACCAGTTGCGGCACTGGTACGCCACGGATCTGCTCAAGACCACGGGGAATATGGAGTACGTGCGGCGGCTGATGCGGCACGAGTCGATGGACACCACCCGCGGGTACACGCTGGTGGGTCAGACCGAGCTGCACGACGCGGTGCTCGGTCTGACCGACATCAGCGTCCGATGACCCGCGGCCGCCGGACCGGCTGGCGCTGACGCAGGGCCAGCGTGGGCTCCTCGCTGGCGACCTCGATGCGAGGTAATCGGTCCGGCGGCAGCTGGTCGCGGCGGGCCACGACGATGACGTCTACGCGGCCGTCACGCAGCAGCGCCTGAATACTCGACCAGCGTTCACCGCTGGCCTCGTCGATGACGATCGACACCAGTTCGTACCCTCGCGCCTCGACGTGTAGCGCGCAGGTCCGTCGCCAGCGGTCCATCTGTTCTCCAGCCGGGAGATAGATGACCGCTCGTAGATCCGACATCCCGCCTCCGGAGGGTCTGTCGGTGTACCCGTTCCTCCCGTTTGTCGGATCAACGACATGGACGTCGCACAGGTTGTGCCACCTAGTGACATAGGCACCCTTACGGGGTAGTCGTCATGGACGGGTTGCCCTCACTCAACATGCCGATGACGGCCAGCCCGACGCAGCACAGCACCGGAAGGACGAGCGCCAGGACGGCGATGAGGATAGCCGCCTGCGGGCCGGTGATGCCCTTGCGAGCCACCGGCTGGATGTAGACCTGGGCCGGGTACGGCGCCAGCTGCGGTGAGGGCGGCGGGATGAACTGGGCCTGTTGCGGCTGGTACGGCACGACCGGACCGGACACCTGGGCGGCCGGCGGGCCGAGGGGTTCGGCGCGGGTGGTGTCCCAACTAAGGGGGAGGTCTTCGTGTTCGGGATTCACGCCGGCCAGTGTGACAAGCGGTGTCCACCGCGTCACCCGGATGATCGGCTACTCCGCGACGAACACTCCGCGGCCGGGCTCGCCATACACCAGGCCGCGGTCCCGCAGAAGGCCGATAGCGCGAGCGACCGTGGCCACCGAGACGCCGTAGATGTCGGAGAGCTGCTTGTAGGAGGGCAGCGCCATACCGCGCGGGTACTCGCCGAGCCCGATGCGGGCGGCGAGATCGTCCGCGATCTCCCGGTAGGACAGGTGGCGAGGCACTGTGGTGGTCACTCCTGAGTCAGCACCTCCAATCGGATCATGGATGCCTAGCTCACTTCAAGAGCATGGTTGACCTATGTCACTAGGTGAGCTTAGTGTAGTTGAAGCGGTCCCCCTGAGTCAGCAAACCCGGGGTGGATACCCGCTGCGCGGTGGCCCGGGGTAAGCACCCAGTCGTCCCACCCGGCTCGACTCAGCCCCCGGCCACCGCGCGCCCCAGACGTGCGCCGACCACCGGGGAGATAGGTCGGCGCACCAGCGTGCGGCGGCCGGGCGGGTCGGGCTCCCCGCCGAGGCTCGGGAGTTCTGCCCGGCCGCCGCGCCACCTCGACGAGGAGGAGCGATGGACTGGCACTATCCGGCGCTGCGCTCCCCGTGGCTGTCCTGGCTCCCCAAGCGCTGCACGTGCGGCCGCTACCGGTGCCCGTCGCTTGTCAGGCAGGAACGCGCGCGGCGACGGCACGAGCTGGCCGAGTTCTGGGACGAGCGGCAGTGGTAGTCAAGCCGCGGTCACCGGCGCCGCCAGACCCCGAGTTCTCCGAGTGGCGGGCGCTGCGGATCGCCGAGCAGGAAGTCATCCTGGCGCGGCACTCGCCGGGCGGCGGCGACAGCTGCGAAGGATGCGCTGCGGTCGGCGGGAACTACCCCGGCTGGTCGTCTGCGTGGCCGTGCGGCAAGTACCGGGAGGCCCAGCGGCTGATCGACATGCTGTCGGGGCGAACCCCCGAGAGGGCGTAGCCGTGCTCACCGAGACGCAGCGCCGCTGCACGGGCATCCCGATCACCTTCGACCGCGACACGCACGAGCCGGCCGCGCCGGTCGGCATGTTCGTCGTGGTGCCGCTGGAGTGCCCGCTGTGCCGGCTGCTCACCACGCGGTGGTGGGGTGTGGCGGGGTGTGCTGACGCACGTCGCGCCGCGGTTGCCGGACTAGCTGTCGCGCAGCCGTTCGACGACGACCCGGCGGAACACCCACGTCGTGCCGACCTGCGCGCCGACGAGCCGGCCGTTCTGGACCATCTGGTGGACTGCCTGCCGGCTGACGCCCAGGATCGCCGCCGACTCGGCGAGCGAGACGAGGTCGGGGATGTGCCGGTCGCGGGCCACGAGCACACGGTACATGATGCTTGACGTGCGTCAACGCTGCATGTGCGGGCGGGCCCGGGTGTCTAGCTGCTGCACACGGTTGACAATCGTCAAGCCCCCGGTACAGTCATAGGCATGACGACAGCCACCGCCCTCGGAAATCTCCGCGACGCCATCCGCGCCGAGATCATCGCCGAGTTCGTCGAGAAGCTCGAAGAGCTGCGCGACGGCAGCGAGATCGACCACTACCGCGACGGCATCGAGGACGCGATCGCGGTTCTCGAGGGAGAGTGACGAGATGAAGACCATCGACGAGATCGCCGCCGAGCTGGTCGGTCACGGACAGGACGCCGAGGCCGTCGCCCTGACGATGATCCGCTGCCTCGACTACGACGCCGACCTGGTCCTTGACGCCGAGGCGTACCGGGCGGCCGTGCGGACGATCCTGGACGCGGCCGAGCGGGCGCGGACGACCATCCTCGCGCGGATGCGGGCGGAGCTGGGAGTGTGACCGGCGTGGACCTGGTGACGTTCCTGCGCGCCCGGCTGGACGAGCGGGAGGCGGCGGCGCAGTTGGCGGCTCCTTGGCCGTGGAAGTTGAACGCCGAGCGCGACGAAGTGATCGCCGAAGATGACGAGTTGGTCGCTAACGTGTTCGCGCTGAGCAACAACCAGCTTCGCAACACTGCCACCCACATTGCCCTGAACGACCCGCAGTTCGTGCTCGACGACATCGCGGCGAAGCGGCAGATCGTGGAGCACATCGCAGATCGGCTCAACCCAGAAGAAGCGGATGATCGATGGGAGGGAGCCGATGCCGAGACAGACGGCATGGCCACCTTCACGCTCTGCGCGCTCGCCGCGCCGTTCGCCTCGCACCCGGATTACGATCCAGCGTGGGCGCCCAGGGAGGTGACGGCCATGGGTGGCGACTGAATGTCCCAATGTCGTGAACATAGAGACAGCGAAACGGCCCCCGCCGAAGCGAGGGCCGCGAGCATTGCTATCGCAGGTACCGCGGAGCCTACTCCGCCGGCTGCACCGGTTCCGTCGACTCGACCGGCTCGGCGTCGGGCTCGGGCTGGTTCGGGTCAGGCTGCGTCGGTGCGGTGGACAGGGTCACGGTGCCCTCCTTCGTGGCGATCCTCATCAGGTAGGCGATGCCGGTCTCTATGGCGGCCAGCCGCGCCAGCAAGTCCGCCGGCTCGTCGATGACCACCCGCAGGTGCACGTCACGACAGGCCACGGCTATGGCTGCTGCCTGCGTCGCCATGGCCACGCGATCGGGAGCGGGTCGACGAGCAGGTGCGCGGCGATGAACGCCAGCCCCAGCAGCAGCATGTTGACGGTGCCGATGTGCACACCAAACAGGGCGAGCAGGAACGTCAACAAGGCCAGGAACGCAAACATCTCACACCGCCGTGGTTGTCACGGCCGGGTGCATCGTGCATCCGAGCCCGCAGGTCGGTCGCCCGGTGAGGCTGTTGGAGCCGATGGTGAAATGCTCGCACTGCCAGGCGGTGGGCGCTCCCATCATTACCGGCTCGAAGTCCAGTGAGCAGATGAACTTCGCCATGCTCTCCGCATCCTCCCAGTCATCGGCCCACGGCAGGTGAAGCCGGCGTGCGGTCCGGGCCAGAGCCTCCCAGATGGCGGCTCGCAGGTACTTCATCAGTGGTTCCCCACGTACGGCCCGGTCACACCGGCCGGCGCGGCCGGCGGGGCGTTCTTGACCTGCCACACAGCCCAGCCGGCGGTGACCCCGGCACCGATGGCGACACCCACCTCGGGCCAGCCGGGTAGTCCGCCCTTCTGGACGATGGCGGCGGCGAGCGCCGACGCGGTGGCGCCGAGGCCGGCGAGTAATGCTTTTCGTACCCTGGCCAACGTCATGAGCGGGGCTTCCTCTTCGCATCAGATCGGCGGCCCTGTTCGCGCCGACATGCGGGGCAGATACGAGCCTTTCCGTTGCGGGACCGCACGTAAGGATGACCCTGGGGACAGTGCATCTTGCGTGCGTTGTTCGCCATCGGGTTGCTGCCGCGAAGCGTGTTGACCCCGGCCGTAACGGGTTCCAGATGATCAGGGTTCACGCATGCGCGGTTGCGACATAGATGATCGAGAGTCATGTTGCCTGGAACCGGACCGACGAGGTGCTGGTACGCCCATCGGTGGGCGAGAGCCGATCCGGTGGTCGGCTTGAACTGGCCGTACCCACTGTAGATCTTCGATGCCGTCCACTCCCAGCAGACGCCCGACGCGTCAACCTTGGACCAGAAACGCTGTTCCTCTGTCGTGTATCCAGTGGCCGTTGCGTCACCGTAGCGACACCACCGAACGTAGTGGGCCTTGCACAACCTACGCTTTTTGAGGCTCTCCTGACTGATCCGTGGGTGTATCTGGAGATCATCTTCTGGGGAGTGTGGGTCGGTGACCGCCGAGGCTGAGCATGGCCAGCGCGATGATGGCTTCGGCGGAGTGGAACCCGAACGCCACGCGCACGATGAGCCGGATCTTGGTGTTCATCGACTCGACGAGGGCGTTGGACAGGCCGTGTTCGATCGAGGCGACGATCGCGTCGCGGTTGCGCACGACCCGTTGGGCAAGCGCTACGAAACTGGACAGTCGGCAGCGGCGAGCCCAGCTGATCCACCGGTCGAGTGCCTCGACCGCTTCGGGTGGGCTACGCCGGGCGATGGCGAACACGGTGCGCAGCCCTTCCTTCAGCGCCCAGGCTCGGTGCAGCGCCGGGTTCGTCTTGGCGATCCAGGCCAACTGCTCCCGCTGCCGCTCGGTCAGGTTCTCCGGGTTCTTCCACAGCGCCCAGCGGGCATCCTTGAGCGCCTTGGTCACCCCGGTCGGGCTCTTGTTGCGGCTGTGACCGCGGGCCGCGCCACGGGCGGTGTTCCAGGCGATGCGCCGCTGTTCATCCAGCGCCGCGGTGGCCCAGGTGACCACGTGGTACGGGTCGGCGCCGCGGATGGCCTGCGGGCAGTGCTCGGCGAGGACCTCGCTCATCCACCTGGCGCTGTCGGAGGAGATATGGGTCAGCTGTGCGCACCGCTCGGGCCCGAGCCGGGTGAAGAACGCGGCCAGGCTGGCCTGGTCAGCGCCCTTACCGGCCCAGACCAGCCGGCCGGTGTCGTGGTCGACCACGACCAACAGGTACTTGTGGCCCTTGCGGTAGGAGATCTCGTCGATGCCGATGCGGCGCAGCCCGGCCAGCAGGTCCACCCCGGCCTGCGTGTCGGCCCAGA
>Ga0075436_100000108_pt1 | contig 48881 bp, 51 predicted proteins | sample RhiMethybrSRZTD5_FD_75303 | JGI IMG/M metagenome (GOLD analysis project Ga0075436, IMG submission 75303) | Populus rhizosphere microbial communities from Tennessee, USA - Rhizosphere MetaG P. TD hybrid SRZTD5 | ecosystem: Host-associated > Plants > Roots > Rhizosphere > Soil | place: USA...
GCGAGAAACGCTTCCTGCGGAATTTCCACACGGCCCACGCGTTTCATGCGCTTCTTGCCTGCCTTCTGCTTTTCGAGCAGCTTGCGCTTGCGCGAGATGTCACCGCCGTAGCACTTGGCGAGCACGTTCTTGCGCATGGCGGGAATGTTCTCGCGGGCCACGATCTTGTTGCCAATAGCGGCCTGCAGCGCCACTTCGAACATCTGGCGCGGGATGAGCTTGCGCATGCGCTCGATCAGCACTTTTCCGCGGTCGTAGGCGAAATCTTTGTGCACGATGATGGTTAGGGCATCCACCGGCTCGCCGGCCACCAGCACGTCCAGCTTTACCACGGGGGAAACGCGGTAGCCGGAGAAGTGATAATCGAGCGAAGCATAGCCGCGCGAAGCGGATTTCAGGCGGTCGTAGAAATCCAGCACGATTTCGTTGAGCGGCAGCTCGTATTCCAGCAGCACGCGGCCGCTGCCGATGTGCTCGAATTTTTTCTGCACGCCACGTTTTTCTTCGAGCAGCGCCAGGATGCCGCCCAGATACTCCTCTCGCGTGATCACGGTAGCGTCGATGATGGGCTCTTCGATCTGCTTGATCTCGGACGGATCGGGGAACTTGGTCGGGCTATCGACTTCGATGACCTCGTCGCGCGTGGTGGTGATGCGGTAGCGCACGCTGGGCGCGGTGGTGATCAGGTCGATGTTGAACTCGCGCTCGAGGCGCTCCTGCACGATCTCGAGATGCAGCAGGCCGAGGAAACCGCAGCGAAACCCGAACCCCAGGGCCACCGAGTTTTCCGGCTCGAAGCTGAAGGCGCTATCGTTGAGGCGCAGTTTTTCGAGCGCGTCGCGCAGCAGGCCGTGCTCGTGCGACTCCACCGGATACAGGCCGGCGAACACCATGGGCTTGATTTCTTCGAAGCCCGGCAGTGGCTCGGCGGCGGGGTATTCGTCGTCGGTGATGGTGTCGCCGATCTTGGCGTCGGAAACGGTTTTGATGTTGGCGCTTACAAATCCCACTTCGCCCGCGGAGAGTTCCTCGCTGGGCGTAGCCTTCGGCGCCTGATAGCCCAGGCCCTCGACTTCGAAAACCTGGCCGTTCGACCACAGCCGGATCTTCTGATGAAGGCGCAGCCGCCCATCAAACACGCGCACCAGAATGATGACGCCGCGGTATGGATCGAACCAGGAATCGAAGATGAGCGCGCGCAGCTGCGCATCTGGCGAGCCGCGCGGCGGAGGGACGCGCTTCACGATGGCTTCCAGCGTTTCGTGAACCCCGGTTCCCTGTTTGGCGCTCACCAGCAGCGCGTCGCTCGCATCCAGGCCGATCACTTGCTCGATCTGCTCGCGGACGCGCTCGGGTTCGGCCGCCGGCAGATCGATCTTGTTGATCACCGGAATAATTTCGAGATTATGATGCAGCGCCAGATAGGTGTTGGCGAGCGTCTGCGCCTCAACGCCTTGCGACGCGTCCACCACCAGCAAGGCTCCATCGCACGCCTGCAGGCTGCGGGAAACTTCGTAGGTGAAATCCACGTGGCCCGGCGTGTCGATCAGGTTCAATTGATATTGATTGCCGTCATCCGCGCGATAATTCAGTCGCACCGCGTGCGCCTTGATGGTGATGCCGCGCTCGCGCTCGAGGTCCATCGTATCGAGCACCTGCGCCATCATCTCGCGCTGCGAGAGCGCGCCGGTCACTTCGAGCAGACGGTCCGCCAAGGTGGATTTTCCGTGGTCGATGTGCGCAATGATAGAGAAATTGCGGATGAATGCGGGGTCCATGCGGTATGATGCTGTAGGGACGAGGTCTGCTCGCCCCTTCGAATTATCCCATATATGTCGTACGGCAACATACGTTTTGACGTAGATTCGGACGGCATTGCGCTCATCACGGTGAATCGCCCTGAGAAGCTGAACGCGCTCAATCGGGAAACCATGGGCGAGCTCGCAGATGCGTTCACGCGCGTCCGGGATGATGCCGCCATTCGCGCGCTGATCATCACTGGCGCGGGCGAAAAGGCATTCGTCGCCGGCGCCGATATCAACGAGCTAGCCGTGCTCACGCCGATCGAAGCGCAGGCCGTCGCCCTGCGGGGCCAGGGGATTTTTCGAGCTTTGGAAACTACGTCGAAGCCCACCGTCGCCGCAGTGAACGGATTTGCTCTGGGCGGCGGTCTGGAGCTGGCCATGAGCTGCGCGATCCGCGTGGCAGCGCCCAACGCCAAATTCGGGCAGCCGGAAGTGAAGCTGGGAATCGTGCCGGGCTTCGGCGGGACGCAGCGACTGCCGCGCCTGGTGGGTCGCGGCCGCGCCATCGAGATGCTGATTACCGGCGAGACCATCGACGCCGCCGAGGCCTATCGCAACGGCCTGGTGAATTACGTTACGCCGCTGGCGGAGCTGCTGCCGTTCAGCTGCTCCTGGCTGCGCAAGGTGCTGGCCAACGGGCCGAAAGCGATCGCGCTGGCTATTGAAGCGGTGGACGTCGGCTTGGATTGCGGTCTGGAGGAAGGGCTACGCTTCGAAGCCGCGGCTTTTGGCCTCGTCGCATCCACCGAAGACCGGCGAGAAGGCACGCGCGCATTTCTCGAAAAGCGCAAGGCGGCCTTCGCGGGGAAATAGCGCATGCCCAGCACCATCATCGAAGGAGATTTTTCCGCCAAAGGCCTGCGGTTCGCCATCATTGTGGGCCGGTTCAACAGCTTCGTGACCGAGCGTCTGCTCGCGGGCGCGCTCGACGCGTTGGGGCGCTCCGGCTGCCCGCCGGAAAGCATCGAGATCGTCCGCGTTCCGGGATCGTGGGAGATGCCCATCGTGGCGCGCGAGCTGGCGCGGGCCAAGCGCTACGACGCCATCATCGCGCTGGGCGCCGTGATTCGCGGCGACACACCGCACTTCGATTACGTGGCCGCGGAAGTGTCGCGCGGTCTCGCGCAAGTCGCTACCGACACCGGAATCCCGGTTGGCTTCGGCGTCCTGACCACCAACACCGTCGAGCAGGCCGTGGACCGCGCGGGCCTGAAGGGCGGGAACAAGGGCTTCGATGTCGCCATGACCGCCATCGAAATGGCGAACCTGATGCGCCGCCTCCGCCAGCCCTCCGCGTAGTCATGTCCTCCCGCCGCCGGTCCCGCGAGCACGCATTGCAGATTCTCTACCAGTGGGATATGCGCAAGCAGCCGGTCGAGGAGTCGATCGAAGCGTTCTATGGAAGCCTGTACTCGGAAGAGAACGCTGCGCAGCCGGAGCGTGATGAATTTCTGGAACAACTCGTCCGCGGCACGGTTGAAAAGGCGGAGGAGATCGATGCGCTCATTTCCGGCCACGCCGAGCATTGGCGCCTGGAGCGCATGCCGGCGGTCGATCGCAATCTCCTGCGCCTGGCCATTTATGAGATGCGGAACACCGAGACGCCCGCGCCGGTGGTGATCGACGAGGCGCTGGAACTGGCGCGGCGCTTTTCCACCGAAGAATCCGTGCAGTTTGTGAATGGCGTTTTGGACGCGATTCACCGCGAAGGACGCGTGGGAGCGTGAGAGATAAAGGCAAAAGACAAAAGGCAAAGGGCAAAATTGAGCGGACGGGATTTGGATGCGCGCCTGTTGCAATACGGGGTGCGGATCATCAGGCTCGTTGAAGCTTTGCCGAAAACGTTGGTATGCAGGCGCATCGCGGATCAACTACTACGCAGCGGGATGGCTGTTGGCGCAAACTATGAGGAAGCACAGGGCGCGGAGTCACGTGTCGATTTCAGTCACAAATTGCAGATCGCGCTGAAAGAATTGCGAGAATCAAATTACTGGCTTCGACTTCTGGAGGTAACCGACAAGGTGCCCGGCGACCGGCTGGCCGATATAATCGATGAATCAACCCAACTGCGCGCAATTCTTTCAAAGGCCGTGGCAACAACGAAAGCGAATATGAAATGATCCCTTCCGAATCCCACCTTTGCCTTTTGCCCTTTGCCTTTCGTCTTTTGCCTTGAACCATGTTCTCCTACTCCGGAACCTCTCTCTACTGCGATTCGGTCCCCCTGGCCGACATCGCCGCGGCGGCCGGCACTCCCTGCTACGTCTACTCCAGCCAGACACTTCTCGATAACTTCCGCGCGTATGACGAGGCCCTGGGCGACCTGCCGCACATGGTCTGCTACTCGCTGAAGGCCAACGGCTCGCTCGGCATCGTGTCACTGCTGGCGCGGGCCGGATCGGGATTCGACATTGTCTCGGGCGGCGAACTGTACCGTGTGCTCAAGGCGGGCGGCGATCCGGCGCGCGTGGTGTTTTCCGGCGTGGGGAAGACCGCCGAAGAGATCGAGTACGCGCTCGAAAAGGGAATCCACAGCTTCAATTGCGAGTCCGAGCCTGAACTGGCGCTCATCGACTCGCTGGCCGCCCGGCGCGGCGTGAAGGCTGCTTTTGCCCTGCGCGTGAATCCGGACGTGAGCGCGGATACTCATCCCTACATTTCGACCGGCTTGCGCGAGCACAAATTCGGCATCGACATTCATGCAGCCGAAGGCGTTTACGAGCGGGCGCGTGCGTTGTCGAATCTGGTGGCGCGCGGCGTGAGCTGCCACATCGGGTCGCAATTGCTGGATATGGCGCCGGTTTTCGAGGCGCTGGACAAGGTGCTCGCGCTAGTTGAGCGGCTGCGCTCGGCCGGCCACGCCATCACGCACCTCGACGTGGGCGGCGGTCTGGGGGTGGCCTACCGTGAAGACGAGCAGGCGCCCGAAATCGGCGCGTTCGTCGAATGCGTGCGGAAGAGGGTGCAGGGCAGGGGACTCACCGTGATGGTCGAGCCGGGCCGCTCGATTGTTGGCCCGGCTGGAATGCTGGTGACACGCGTTCTCTACCGCAAGCAGAGCATCAAGAAAGAATTCGTGGTGGTGGACGCGGGCATGAACGACTTAATCCGGCCGTCCCTCTACCGTTCCTACCACGACATCCTGCCGGTGCGAAAAACGGACCGTCCGGACATTGTGGCCGACGTGGTCGGGCCAGTATGCGAAACGGGCGACTTTCTCGCGCGCGACCGCACGCTCGCCAACGCCGCGCCCGGGGATTTTCTAGCGATTGCCACGGCTGGCGCCTACGGTTACGTGCTCGCCTCCAACTACAACGCCCGCCGCCGTCCGGTCGAGGTACTGGTAGAGGGCGATAAATGGCGTATCATCCGCGCCCGCGAAACGTATGAAGACCTGGTCCGCGGCGAAACAGTCTGATCTTTTTCGGGCCGTTCTTCGTATAATCGATTAGCATTAGAAAAAGGAGGTTTATGCGTCTCGAACCTGTTATCAGCGGGCTCCTGTTCGCCTTCACGTCCACCGCGGCGACCAACCCGTCGCCCGTGACCTTCACTAAAGATGTAGCGCCGGTTTTGCAGAAGAACTGCCAGGGATGCCATCGTCCCGGCGAAGCGGCGCCATTCTCGCTACTGACCTACGAGCAGGCCCGGCCCTGGGCCAAAGCCATGAAAGAAGCGGTGTTACTGAAGAAGATGCCGCCATGGTTCGCCGATCCGCACTTCGGCAAGTTCGTCAACGACCGGTCGCTTTCCCAGAAAGATATCGACATCATCGCTGCCTGGGCTGACGCCGGGGCGCCGCTGGGCGATGCCAAAGAAATGCCGCCGCCCATCCAATTTATTGAAGGCTGGCGCATTCCAAAGCCGGACATGGTAATCGAGATGCCGAGCGCTTTCGATGTTCCGCCGGCCGGGACCATCGAGTATCAGTACGTCATTATGCCGACAGGATTTACTCAAGACAGGTGGGTGCAGTTTGCCGAGGCGCGTCCAGGTAACCGGGCGCTGGTGCATCACATCATCGCGTTCATTCGCGAACCCGATTCGAAATGGATGAAAGACGCCAAGCCGGGCGTGCCCTTCGTTCCGGAGAAGCGCAAGAAGGACAAGAAGAACAAAAAGGACGACGACGATGAGGGCGGCTTCTCGGGCGATGCGGTGGCCGGATATGCGCCGGGGATGCTGGCCATGCAACTTCAGCCGGGACAGGCCAAGCTCATCAAGGCGGGATCGGACATCGTGTTCCAGTTGCATTACACCGCCAACGGCAAGCCTGGCACGGACCGCAGCAAGCTTGGCCTCGTGTTTGCCACCGAGCCGCCAAAGGAGCGCGTGTTTACGCTGGCCGCGGCCAACGGGAAATTCAAAATCCCCCCTGGCGACGCCGACTACAAAGTGGACTCCGAGTTCGAGGTGGGCACGCAGGTAAAACTGACCAGCATGCAGCCGCACATGCATCTGCGCGGCAAGGATTTCGAGTACCGCGTGGTTTATCCGACGGGGGAGAGCGAAACTCTCCTGAAAGTGCCGAACTACAGCTTTAGCTGGCAGCTTGCGTACGCTCCGGTGAAGCAGATCGTGCTGCCCAAGGGCACCAAAATCGAATGCACCGCACATTTCGACAACTCGCCAAACAATCCCAACAATCCGGACGCCACCAAGGAAATCAGTTGGGGCGACCAGAGCTGGGACGAGATGATGATCGGCTTCTTTGATGTGGCCTTCGACGCCAATATGCCGCTGAAGAACCTTTTCCCGGAGAAAAAAGACGACAAGAAGGCGGGCGGCGATTAATCGTTATGTCATGCTGGTGGGTCTGATCGGCGCGGCTGCCGCGCAGGCCCACGAGCCTATCACCACCAAGCTCACCTGGACACAGGAAATTTCCCGCATCATTTACAAGCGCTGCGCAAGCTGCCATCACGAAGGCGGCGCGGCATTTTCGCTCGCCACTTATGACGACGCCCGGCCGTGGGCCAAAGCCATGCGCGAAGAAGTGCTGGAGCGACGCATGCCGCCGTGGGGGGCGGTGGAGGGCATCCGCGCCTACCGTGACGATCCCAGCCTGACACCGATCGAGATCGAGATGCTCGTGAGCTGGGTGGAGGGCGGAGCGCCGGAGGGAGACGCGATTTATTTGCCGCCGGCGCCGCGATTTGATGCGGGGCTAAATTCACAGCCAGGAATGCATATTCCACAAGTAGCTGTCGAAAGTGGACCGCCGTTGACGCTGAGCGAGCCCATCACCGCTCTGGCCGTGGCTCCGCGCGATCTGCCCAACGGAGCATCCATGGAAGTAACTGCTTATAAGCCGGACGGTTCGGTCGAGCACCTGATCTGGCTGCGAAATTATCGTGAAGCGTGGACGCGTACGTACTGGTTTCGCGATCCGCTGCTGCTTCCCGCAGGAACGCGGATCGTGGTGGATGCGCCGGCGCCCGGAATCGCAGTGATGTCGATTGCCCCTAAGTGAGCAGCTAGGCCGTTTTCCTGCTGCCTGCCGCGCGGGAGGCCCGTGGGACGTCGAAAGCCAAATGGCTTTTGATCAGCCAGGCTCGCGCAACTTGAATTATGACCCAGCCACCCAACAGAACCAAGGTTGTGGCGCCCAGCAGTGGCAGCGAATACATAACTGAAAATATGATGCAATTTTTTGTTCTGCGCGACAAGAGGACTACTATACGGTTTTGTCGCAAAACGTACGCTTCTCACGTTCCGGGCGGGGGGTCTACCGAAGTCTGCTCACTGGTTGACATTTGTCTTCACGTATTTCGCCACCTGCTCGTGCGTGGCGAACCAAACACCGGGCCGCGATCGCATATGAGCGATCAGAGCGTCCAGTACGGCCGCGCGCGAGCGGTGGCCGATGACGTGGGGGTGCATAGTCAGCACGAACAAGCCACCTTCGTCGTAGGCCACATCGAACTCCGATTTGTAGATTTTCAGCACGAGATCGGGCGAGGGTAGCGAGCCGTTGGTGCCGCCGAAGTAGGGATAGTCATCGACGATCCACTCGATGGGCACTTCGACCATTCCGGTGGGCTTGCCGCCGGCCAGGATTTCGTATGGATCATCGCTCGCCATCAGACTGCTGTCGTAGAGAAACCCTGCCTCCTGCAATTGCTGCATCGTGAAGCGACTGAAAGCCCAAGACGGCGCGCGGTAACCGACGGGACGCCTGCCCATGGATTTCGTAAGGCTGTCGATGGCCTGGCGCAGAAGGCGGCGTTCTTCGGCCTCATCGTTCAGCACAGGTAGGCGCTCATGGATCCAGCCGTGCACGCCGATTTCGTGCCGGCCGCGCGCCAGGATATCCGGGATCATCCGGGGATGCAGCAGGTCGCTCACGGCAGGGATAAAAAACGATGCGGGGACGTCGTATTTGTCCAGCAACCGCAGAATTCGCGGCAGGCCGTCGATGGCTCCATACTCGCCGCGTGACAAGTCGTTAGCGCCGAGCTCGCCCGCGGCTAGAGACGAGGTTGCGTTGTCCACGTCGAAACTCACTGCCACCGCGACGCGCGCGCCGTTGGGCCAGGATTTCGGTTTGAGCCGCCGGCCGGCGCTTACGCGGAAGAACTGCTCCTTGATCTGGTCGATGCCCAGCTTCGTGCCCGGGAGAGGACTGGGCGCGGGTTGTTGTGCGAGAAGAGGAACGCAAACCACGGTGAATATCGCGAGAGCGTACCGCATGTATGAGGTGTCTCCTCAAATCAATATGCTCGACGGTTTGGACTGAATGCAAATCGGGCAGAATGAATTCACCGCGGAGGCGCCGAGACGCCGAGAAAGGTTCTGTGCGGCCATAGATCACTGTTGATATCTCCGCGTCTCTGCGTCTCGGCGTTGAAGTCGCTTTGACCGTTATTTCAGGCTCGATACCGGAATGGTGAACGCCACCGTATTGACTTTTCCCTGGCGCTGGAACTGCACCCAGACGCGGTAGATCGACTCGCGCGGGAAGAAAAGGTTGAACTGGATCTGCTTCTCTCCGGGTGCGGGGTCGGTCACGTAGATCGGATGGGTGTGGATGGTGTCCACCAGATCGTTGCTCGCGGCCAGCATGTGGCCCCAGGCGCCCAGGTAGGGTTCGAGACCTTGGGCTGGCTTCAGTTTGAAAAACAGCATGGCCTTCTTGCCGGCCAGCGGTTGTGGCGGGTCGAGAACCAGTTCAACATCCAGGTTCTCGCTGTGCTTGGGTGAGAGATCGATGGCCGGCGTCACCATGGACGCGGCGATGCTGTGCTTATATCCGGCAGTCGTGACCACGCGCGAGATGAGCTGCGGAATGCCGCCTTCGGGCATGAAATCCGCCAGCAGCTTGTAGGTGCCGGGTTTGGGCAGCCGCGTATCCAGCCGGAAGACGCCGTCCGCGCCGAGGCTGGGGTGCTCGTGCGAAAAGTATTCGAGATCCTCGCTCACGATGAAGAGATGGACCGGTTTTTCGTGGATGATCTGAAAACGTTTGATCGCCGCGCCGGATTTCGGATCACGCACGCGAATCTCGAGATGCAATTTCTCGTTCGCCGGAATACGCGCGGGAGTGAACGAGAACGCGGTCGGGTATTCGACCGGCTCAGGAATATTGGCGACGAGCGTCATGCCGCAGCGCGGGCACTTGCCGGGCGTTTTCGAGCGCACCTCGGGATCCATGGGGCAGGTGAATTCAACCGGCGCCGGCTGAGGCTCGGGCGCGGGAACCTGCGCACTCAACAGCAACAGAAGAGCACAGGCAACAACGCCCATTCCACTTAGGGTTCGAAAGGCCATACCGCCGTGGTCGAGTAGCCGCCATCGATGGCCAGGATCTGGCCCGTGATGTAGTCGGCGCCGCGGCCGGCCAGGAACACGGCCATCGGAGCGACGTCTTCGGGGCGCCCGAGCCGCGGGTTGGCCTGTGCGCGCCGCAGCCAGGCTTCCATCTCGGGCGGCTGCCACATGGCGCGGTTGAGGTCCGTGATGATGAAACCCGGGGCGATGCAGTTCACCTGGATGTTGTGTCTGCCCCACTCGGCGGCCAGCACTCTGGTCAATTGCCCGAGTCCGCCTTTGCTGATGGCGTAGACGGCCAGGTAAGGCAGGCCCAGCAGCGACATCAGGCTGCCGATGTTGATGATCTTGCCCCCGCGGGCCCGCGCGATCATTTTCGCGCCGATCAACTGCGTCAACTCGACAATGCCGTGCAGATTGGTCTGCAGAATGCGGTCGTACTCCTCGCGCGTGAACTCCTCGAAGCGTTTGCGGACATTGGTGCCGGAGACGTTGACCAGGATATCGATGTCGCCCGCGGCCTCGGCGGCGCTCTGGATGGATTCGGAACGGGTGAGATCCAGGTGCAGCGCGCGCGCGTTCGGGAGTTCTTTCGCGATGGCTTCCAGCTTGTCCATGGAGCGCGCGGCCAGAATGGTGTGGGCGCCGTGCGCCGCGAGGGCCTGTGCAATGGCTAGGCCGATTCCGCGGCTCGCTCCGGCAACCAGCGCGGTTTTGCCGGAGAGGGAAAAGATATCTGCGAAAGCGTTCACGGCAGGAAACTCAAGTTCATTTTTTCCACAATCACATTCCTAGGTTACGTTACTATTGTTCGTTCATGCCATCATTCCATATCGCTGTGATCGCCGGCGACGGTGTAGGGGTCGAGGTGATTCCGCCAGCTAAGCGCGTGCTCGAAAAGCTGGGCCGCCAGCACCAGCTTCAGTTTACTTTTCAGGATTTCGACTGGGGCTCCGACTATTATTTTCGCCACGGCCGCATGGTGCCCGCCGAGGCAATCGACCTCTTGCGCCCGTGCGATGCCATTCTGCTGGGCGCGGTCGGGCATCCGAAAGTGCCCGATCATGTCACGCTGAACGGCCTGCTGCTGCCCATTCGCCGCGCGTTCGACCAGTACGCTAACGCCCGGCCGGCGGTGCTCTATCGCGGCGTCGAATCGCCGCTGGCGCTGCGGAAGGGCGAGCAGATCGATTTCGTGGTCGTCCGCGAAAACACCGAGGGCGAATACGCGCAGGTTGGCGGGTTCGTTTACCACGACCAGCCGGAAGAGGTGGCGATTCAGACGGCCGTGTTCACGAGGCGCGGCATCGACCGCATCGTGCGCTTCGCCTTCGAGCTGGCGCGGCGGCGCAACGGCAAGAAGCGCGTGACTTCGGTGACCAAGTCGAATGCTCAGGGCTTTGGCATGGTGCTTTGGGACCGCGCGTTCGCGGCGGTGGCGGCGGAATTTCCGGACATCTCGACCGAGTCGCTGCTGGTGGACGCCGCGGCCATGAATTTCATCCGTAGGCCGGAGAGCTTCGACGTGGTGGTAGGCTCGAACCTGTTCGGTGACATCCTGAGCGATATCTCGGCCATCATCATCGGCAGCATGGGCCTCGCGCCCAGCGCCAATCTCGATCCGTTGCGGCGCTATCCTTCGATGTTCGAGCCCGTGCACGGCTCGGCGCCGGATATCGCGGGCAAGGGCGTGGTAAATCCGCTGGCTGCGATATTGAGCGCGGCCATGATGCTCGATCATCTCGGAGCCGCTGACGCCGCGCGGCAAGTCGAACGCGCAGTGGCCGATGTTCTCGCTGGCGGCCGCGTGCGCACGCCGGATCTGGGCGGCAAGAGCAATACCGTGGAGGTGACTGATGCAGTTCTGGAAAACCTGGGTTAATGGAATAGGCATTCTTGCCTGTGCCGTTATGCTTTCATCAGCCGCGCCCGCACCGAAAGACCGCTATGCCGAGGTCAACGGCGTCCGCCTGCACTACGTCGAGCAGGGCAAAGGCCCGCTGATCCTGTTCCTCCACGGATTTCCGGAATTCTGGTATGCGTGGAAGGATCTGTTAACCGATTTTGGCCGTGACCATCACGCCGTGGCGCTCGACATGCGCGGCTACAATTTATCCGCGAAGCCCGAGCCGGTCGATGCGTATCGCGTGCCGGTCATCGTCGAAGACGTGCGCGCGCTCGCGGTGAACCTGAAAGCCAAGAAGTTCGTGCTGGTTGGGCATGATTGGGGTGGTGTCATCGCCTGGGCCTTCGCCGCGCAGCACCCGGAGATGCTGGAGAGGCTGGTCATCATCAACGCGCCGCATCCCACGGTGTTTGCTCGCCTGCTCGCGAGCGATCCCGCGCAGCAGAAAGCCAGCAGCTATTTCAACCTGTTCACGTCGCCGCAAGCCGAGCAGGCGCTGAGCGCGAACAACTATGCCACCATGTTGCAGGCGTTCGGTTCAGTCCTCACGGACCAGGATCGCAAGGAATATCTGGCTGCCTGGAACCGGCCCGGCGGATTGACCGGCGGCCTGAACTTTTACCGCGCGTCGCAATTGCGGTCTCCGGCCGGTGCGCCGCCCGGACAAACCGCCCAGCCGCCCGCGATCCAGCCGCTCGCGCCTATCACGACCCCGACGCTGGTCATCTGGGGCGAAAAGGACACCGCGCTGCTGACGGGCAATCTCGAAGGTCTCGATCAGTATGTCAAGCCGCTGACCATCCAGCGCGTGCCCGATGCCGGGCACTGGGTGGTGCATGAAAAACCAGCTCTGGTGATTCAATACATCCGCGATTTTCTGAAATCACCGGTCGGTGGTTAAATCCCGGAAGGCCTCTTCGATTTCGCGACGAACCTCCGCTGGCGGCGCAACCAGCGGCAGGCGCGGCGGACCGCCGTAATATCCGTTCAGGTCCATTGCGTGTTTGAGAGCCGGCGCCCCGTGACACCGCGGGCTGACAAGCTCGGCGGCACGGGCGATGCGGCGCTGCCAGTCCAGCCCGGCTTCTTCCTCGCGCGTGCGATGCGCTTCCCAGATGGCAATGCAGGCGTAAGGCGCGGCCGCGGCGAAATCCAGAATGGCGCCCGAGGCTCCGGCTTGGAGCGCCGGCCACAATTGCGACGCATCACCGGTGAGGCCCTGCCGGCCACCGCTGTCGCAAAAGGCGATCACGTTGGGATGTTGCGCCAGATCCGGCACAGCGCCTTCCACGATCAACGGGATCTTGGCCTGATCCGCGATTGCCCGAAAATACAGCAATTGTGTTTCCGCCCGCTGGTGCGGTGATGCAATCAGCGCCGCCTTATAGCCCAGCTCTGCGGCCCGGTTCGTAAGCGCAACAGTCTCGCGCACACCGGGCGCCGCGCTCGCGGCGATCAGCACCATTTCGGCCGCGGCATGTTTCGCGACCATCTCCCAGACCGTCACCTTCTCCTCCGCCGCCAGTAGCGCGCCTTCTCCCGCCGCGCCGCACACCACGTATCCCGCCAGCGACGTGCGGTTCCATTTCTCCACGTTGTGCTGTACCTTGACTTTGTAGATGTCACCTTTGTGATCGAAAGGCGTCGTGATGTCCGCGAAGATTCCTTGAAGTTTCATCCCGAAACCATGTTCTCGCTCTATCTGGAGTGCAGGCAAGAGGAAAAAGACCAGCTCATCGCCGAGCTTTGGGAACGGGGCTCAGGTGGCATCACCGAGACGGACCTTCCCGGCGGACGCTGCGGGCTGCGCTCATTCTTCATGGATGAAGCCGGCGCGCCCGCTCTGGCACGCGAATTCTCGCGGTGGTCGGCGCGCTGCGAGCCCGAGGAGCCGCGCGACTGGATCGCCGTGGCGCAGAGCCGTCTCCAGCCGATTTGCGTGGGCTCGCGCTTCTTTCTTGTGCCCGAATGGCGTGATGATCCCACGCCGCCCGGCCGGCTGCGCATCCAGGTCAACCCCGGCATGGCGTTCGGAACGGGCGCCCATGAGTCCACGCAGTTGTGCCTGGAGGCGCTCGAGCGCGAGCTCAAGCCGGGAGTGACGGTGCTCGACGTCGGCACCGGCTCCGGTATTCTTGCCCAGGCCGCGGAGTTGCTGGGCGCGGGCCGTGTGATCGCCTGCGACATCGATCCGGTCGCCGTTGAGCTCGCGCGGCGGCCACTATCCTTCGTCGGCACCGCGGGCGCGATTCGCGCCGCAAGCTGCGATCTGGCGCTCGCCAACATCAATCCGGAAACGATCAGCGCTCTCGCCCCCGACCTCGTGCGCGTGCTGCGTACGGGCGGCATCGCGATCCTGAGCGGCTTTGAGATTCCCGAAGTTGCCGTTGTAGAGGCGGCATTGCGCGCTGCCGGAGCGGCCATACGCGGCGCGCACGCCAAAGGCAGCTGGAGCTCCCTGGTCGTGTCAGTCTGAAAATCCTGGTGGCCCAGGGAACGGCCCGCGCGCTTCTTCCAGCCGCGCTGCCACTTCGAGAATGAGTTCTTCCTCCCACGGCCGGCCCACCAGCTGCACGCCAATTGGCAGCCCCTGTCCCGACATGCCGAACGGAACAACCACCGCCGGCATTCCCAGCAGGTTCCACGGCGTCACCGGCATCATGGCCTCGAAAAGGCCAATCGTTTTCGCGCCCGTGCTCCACAGGCGCTCGCGGTGCTTAAACGCGGGAACTCCGCAAGCGGGCAGGAGGATCAGCGGCACGTTATCCATCTCACGCAGCAATCCGCCGCGCATGCGGTCGCGGGCCGCGAGATTACGGAGCACGTCGTCCGCCGATGGCGCAGGCTGTTCGAGCGCCGTAGCGAGGAATTCAGTGCCGGTCCAGTGCGTCTCCTGCTCGCGGCCCTCGATCAACTGTTTCGTCAACGGTGCCGGAAGCTGCCCAAAGAAAAACCACCAGAGGTTGGGCGCGCGCTCGATGCCGCGTGGCCGGAACGGCTCAACCTTGTACCTGATCTGTTCCAACGTGCGCGCCGCCTTGTGCACCGTCTCCCGGATTTCCGGCTGCACTGGCACGTCGTAGAACTGTTCCATCAATCCAATCCGCAGGCTGCCGGCTTCTGGGTTCCGCAAGGGTACAGGCGCGGAAAAAGGGTCCTGCGTGTCGTATCCCGCGAGAGCCGCGAAGAGCAACCCCACATCGTTCACCGTGCGCGCCATTGGCCCCGCCACTCCCAGCAAGCCGCCCGGGTGGCTGATGACAGGATAATGCCCCGCGGCGGAGACGCGGCCCGGCGTCGGCTTCAGCGCCACGATGCCGCAGAAGTGCGCGGGAATCCGGACCGAGCCGCCGCCATCGCTGCCGATGCCTCCCGCCGAGCAAAACGAGGAAATGGCGGCTGACTCGCCGCCGCTCGATCCTCCGGCGGTGTATTCCAGGTTCCACGGGTTATTCGTGCGGCCAGTGACGTAATTATCCGTTTCGTAATTGGAGAGAAATTCCGGACAGTTGGTTTTGCCGAGAATAATCGCTCCCGCGGCACGCAGGCGGGCCGCGGAGGTCGCATCCTCGGCCGCCCGGTGGTCCAAGCGGGACTTGCTGCCGCACAGGGTCGGGAGGCCCGCCATATCGAAGCTGTCCTTCACTGTCACGGGCACGCCGTGGAGCAGGCCCAATGCGTCTTCCCTCATCACTGCGGCTTCAGCCTGCTTCGCCGCCTCTCGCGCCTGTTCTTCCAGCAGCACCACGAAGGCGTTGACCCGCGGATTGTGCTTTGCAATCCGGCGAAAGTGGGCGTCCACCAGTTCGACGGGAGAGACGCGCCGCTCACGGACCATGGTGGCCATGGAGCACAACGACGAACGCGTGGGCATGCACTCAAACTAACACGGGTGCGCGGATCGACGGTCCGCCGCGCCGGGCCGCCTGACGCGTATGCCGGAACCATCGAACATAGTTCGCAAATGATTCGAGTGGCTATCTAATAGCCAATTACTTGATAACTAGTCGCGATAACCAACGTTAACCTACAAGAAAACTCATATCAAAGTTATAATTCAAATCGAAAGGTGGCAATTTGCCTTATCACGTCGCCCGGAGGCACTTACTAAGTTCGCTTCTTTTGTGCCTTTCCGCCTGCCCTGTTTTCGCGCAGGAGGAATCCAGCGACAGCGCCTCGCCTACGGCAAAACTGGAAATCAATCTTGACGCTCGCGGCGGTGCGAGTGTCGTCGCCAAAGTTTTTGAGGGAAGCAAGGGAAGCTCGACTTCTTCGCTCGCTCCCGTGATGAGCCAAACCATCGGCTGCGCGTTTGATCATCCGAAAGAGAGCACTGTCGATGGCGACTGGAGGTTTTCTGGCAAGTGCGTGGGCGCCTTTCGCAAGCGCGGACTGCTGGTCGGCGGCCAGATCCAGTTCGCTCCGCTCATCGAAGCGCTGCAGGCGCTTGGCGTGGAACATCTCGATGTCGTCATCCGGCACCCTCGTACCGGATTCTCGCGCTTCACCGATAACGGCTGGACGCTTGAAACGACTGCCCAATCACTCGATTACACGAAGAAACTGGCGCTCTCCACCCCGCCGCCGGTTGTGCGGCTCGCCTTCGGATACAGCCTCGTCAATTTTCTCCCCGTCAGCCTGCTGTTGTTTCCCATAGCCCTGACAATGTTGATGCGCTGGGCGGCGTTGCGCGCCCGCAACACGGACTCGGTCGTCGTGTGGTTCACGTATTGGCGCCTGTTCGGATGGGTGATCACCGGAACGTGGTTGCTGTGGGTACAGGGCTCCACGGTTCTCGATTGCAATGCGCTGGCGCGCTTCCTCATGAACGGCTCGTCCAAGTCTGTGTGGCTACAGCTCGCGTTCTACGTGGTACCGCCGATTCTGGTGCAATTTATCTGCACCGTGGCGTCGGGCGCCGTGCTGGCGCGGGTGAGCGGCGAGCGCTGGGTGCTGCCGGTCTCCCTGAAGCATGCGTTCTGGCATGAGCCGGTCACCATCTGGCCGCTGTTGTGCCTGCTGGCTGGAGTGGCATCGCTAACGCTGTTCAACGAAGTTCTCTTAGGCCTGGCATGTCTGGCGGTGGCCTTCGCGAGTTACGTTTTTCTGGTGTGGCTGTGGATGCGTTTTCAGAATCTCAGCCGCTACGAACTTCCCGCCGGCGACCTGCGTTCCCGGATTCTCGAATTGGCGCAAAAAGCGGGCGTCAAGCTCGCCGGAATCTACCTGCTGCCTGCGGCCGAGGGAAGGCTGGCCGGTCCGTATATGGTCCGCCGCCGCCGGCTGTTCTTGTCGGATGCCATGCTCCGCCTTCTGCGCAAGCCGGAGACCGAGGCCGTGCTGGCTCGCGAGTTCGTCCACCTCCGGCGCCATCACCGCGACATCATCTTGGCTCTGGCCGTGCTGGCGCTGCCGCTGATCTATCGCTTCGCGAATCTGCCGTCGGTGGCCGGCATCCCCTGGGCCGTTCGCGGCCCGCTCCTGGTTTGGTTGACGCCGGTCCTGCTATATCTTTTGTGGCGCCGCTTCGACCGTGTGGCGGAAGCCGAAGCCGCCTCCCTCACCGGCGACGCGGCCGCCCTGGTAGACGCCCTGCCCCGGCTCGCGCAATGCAACGTGATCGCGTTATATTGGCGCAGGTTCGAGCGCCGCTTCTTCCCTAATGGCAGCGAGCGCGAATGGCAGCAGGAACTGCAGATGTTGCCCGTGGCTACACGGGAGAGCCTGGTTAGCGACCCTTCGGGCGGCCCGAAGCAATTCGTCTCGGGCGATTAATCGCTCGTGCGCAGCGCCTCATCCAGCGCCTCGAGAAAAAAGTATTCGCCCCACATTACCGATTCATTGACTCCCAGCTTCTTTTCCCGGTGATACACGCCGCCCTTGAGGATACCCTCCCACTGCGGATCGCCCTCGGCCAGGTACTGTTTGCAAAGCGTGCTCAAAACACGGCGGGCCGCGGCGTCGTAGAAGCGGCCTTTGATGCGATCCGGCGCCAGTTGCGCCAGTTGCAGCAGGCCGGACGCCGCAATGGCCGCTGCGGAGGTGTCGCGCAGCGCCTGGCTTTCGGCGGGCGCGTCGTAATCCCACGGCGGCACGCCGTCCGCCGGCGTTCGTTCGATATAGAACGCGGCGCAGGCCTCCGCGGTTCCCAGCAGGCGCGCATCGCGCGTGCAGCGGTACGCGGTGCCAAATCCGTAGAGCGCCCAGGCCAGTCCGCGCGACCAGCACGAATCACCGCGCCAGCCCTGGTGCGTCGTCTGGCCGAGGAACGCACCGGTTTCCGGGTCGAACATCCCTTCGTGTGCCGTCGATCCGTCTCCGCGCACCAGGACGCGCCGCGTCGTGAGACAGTGGCGCAGCGCGATATTCATGAGCTTTGCGTCGCGGGTTTCTAGTGCCGCATAAAAAATAATGCCGACGTTCATCATGATGTCGATGAACAGCGAGTTCTGGGCCACGAACGAGTGCAGATATTCGCCCTTCTCCTGGAAACGCATGGCCATCGTGCGTCCGGCCTCCACCAGCACGTCCTGGAGCTTGGGATCTCGCGTCAGGTTGCGCCAGCGGTAGTAGGTGGACATGAACAGGAAGCCCAGGTCGTGTACTTCGCGATCGAACTGGCGCAGCTCGAGCGGCTGCGTATACCGGATCGCCTGCTCGCGCCACCAGCGCCCCGCGGCATCATCGGGCTCGCGCGCGGCGATGATCCACAGCATGCCGGGCAGAAACCCTTCGCACCAGTGAGTCCAGGCTTCGCCCCCATGCCGCCAGCGCCCCTGCGACGTATACATCGGATAGAAATCCGGATCGCGTTCGACGAGCGCGCGCAATTGCCTCCGCGCGAATCCCACGGCATGTTCGTAAAGGATCCGGTCGCTCGTGCCTTGTGTCTGGATCATGACTCCCCCGTGCCCCTGTCCTAAGAGATCATCCGTGCGATCCCAAACGCAGCGGCTGCCGCCAGCCCTCCGATGAGCGCCGTCTGCACCCCGGTCCGCAGCGGCGAGACGCCCGTGAAACGGCCTTTGATGAATCCGAATATGAACAGCGCGGCCGGCGTTACGCCGGTCGAGATCCACAACGCCGTCCGGACCTGGGGCCAAACCATGTAGGGAAACAGCGGAATCAGGCCGCCGGCGACGTACGATGCCGCAATCAGCGATGCGCTCTTGAGGGCGCGCCCCGGGTCCGGCTCTTCCAGGCCAAGCTCGAAGCGCATCATGAAATCCACCCACCGTTTGGTGTCGGTGCTGATCGCCTCCACCACAGGTGTGGTCTGCTCGGCGCTAAGCCCGTAGGCGCGAAAGATCTCGCCCACTTCTTCCTTTTCGCGTTCCGTCTTTTCTTGTGTTTCAAGGTATTCGCGCTGTTCCTCGGCCCTGTAATGCTGCAGTTCGGTCTTAGCCGCCAGATATCCGCCCAGTCCCATGGCGATGGATCCCGCCGCGATCTCCGCCAGTCCCGCAATCACCACGATCCTGGTCGATTGCACCGTGCCTGAGAGCCCCGCCGCCAGCGCGAACGGCACCGTGAGCCCGTCCGACATACCGATCACGATATCGCGCACCACTTCGGTGGCGGTGAAATGGTGCTCGGTATGCTCCATCGTCGATACAGGCTAACAAAATCCGCGGGCTAGCGTTATGGCCGCCTGTCAAACCATATGCCGCTCCTGCGCGGCCAGCTCCCGCGAGTCCTCGTTGCGGTCCCGGAAATACGTGCGGATCTGGTCGCGCAGCCGCGGCTTGTTCCCGGTCAACTGGTAGACTCCCTGCCAGTCGCGCGCAATATCGGTCCGCGGATCGAAGTTGTTATCCAGCAGAATCCGCCACCGGCTCCCGTAGGCGCGAGACGTCTTCGATCCGTGGAAGTAATGCACCGCGTGGTTGTCCACGTATCCGATGTTTTTCTTCAACGCCGCGGCCCGCGCCTGCCATCGGAGAACGGAGTCCACGTATGGCTTGCTGCACCACTTCAATTCCGCCGCCGCATCCACCGCTTCCACCAGGCCAAACGCCATGTGCCAGTCCGCCGACCCCAGAACGCATGTATCGAGCAATCCGCCCACGGCGTCGAAGGCCGAACGCCGGAACGCCCACGCGCCTCCCGTCGCGCCCACCGGCCAGGCCGCGCCTTTGGCCGCCCCCACACCCGGCTGCGCGCCGTAGTACCCGTAGGGCTTGGCGGTCGCCGCTCGCAGCGTCGCGCGATAGTCCGAATCGGCCGCTCCATTGACGTAGTTGTACGCAAAACTCGCCATCATCCGGAACGGCCGGTGCGCCGGCGAGAGGTCCGAGTAGCTCGAGTAGAGCTGTACGAAGTCGTAGTGCTGGAGCTGATGGATCGCCTCGAGCGCCCAGTCGCGCGGGTCATATGGAAGTCCCCATCCATCACCGCTCCATACCGCCAGCCGGGCGGGAATCTCTGCACCACCAGGTTCAGAATGTTCTCTTTGTGCCACAACTCGTGCGACGTCCGGAGCTGTACGTCGTTCGGGTCGCCGCCGGTAACCTCGAAGGGCCTGTCGCCATAGGCCAGTTCGCCCACGTGCAGCGCCACATTGGCGCTGGCGCGCATGTGGTCCCGGAAGTCGTTCATCAGCACGCGCCTGCTCGTCCAGCGGACCGGGTTGCTGTAGGCTGCGGCCACGTGGAGGGTCTGCTCCTCGGACCACGCTCTCCAAGGGGTATGTACGTCGGGGTGTGTCGTTTGTGTCATTCGGTAAATCCTTTCGTGACCGGAACCAGTCACTCGATCTAGGCCGGGTTGGCGGTGCGGCGCGAGGGAACGCGCGCACCGCACGCCTTTCAGGCGCACTTAAGTCCTCAATCTGATTGGGAAATGAAGAAGTTAGCGCCGCTTTCGGCCTGGGTTTCTGTCGGCCGCCCCCGGCGCCCCGCAGCTACTTGCTCTGCGATACTCGGGCGAGTATCTTGCCGGACTTAGTCTAGCATGGGCCTCAAAAGAAACTGCGGCCTCCCGCACGGCGTAGAATAAAGCAGATGCGCATCCTGGTTGTCGAAGACGAAAAGCGGATCGCCGACTTTCTCACGCGCGGTCTGCAAGGCGCGGGCTATGCCGTGGACGCCGCGCCGGATGGCGCCACCGCCATCGATTTCATCCACTCCACCGATTATGACCTTGTGATCCTGGACCTCATGCTGCCCGATATGGACGGCCTCAAGGTCCTGGAGCGCATCCGCAGCCGCAAGGTGGGTCCGCCAGTGCTGATCTTGAGCGCGCGCGGCCAGGTGGATGACCGCGTCAAGGGGTTGGAGCACGGGGCGGACGATTATCTCGTCAAGCCTTTTGCGTTCGTGGAACTGCTGGCGCGCGTCCGGGCGCTATTGCGCCGCGGCCAGCCCGCGCCCGAAAAGCTCCAGGTCGCCGATCTCACGGTGGATTGCGTGCGCCGCAAGGTGACCCGCGGCGGCGACGGCATCGATCTCGCGCCCAAGGAGTTCGGCATTCTCGAATACATGATGCGCAACAAGGGCCGCCCCCTCAGCCGCACCATGATCGTCGAGCACGTCTGGGATATGGACTATGACGGGCTAACCAACATCGTGGACGTCTACATCCGCCACCTGCGCAGCAAGATCGACGACCGCTTTCCGCAGAAGCTGATTCAGACCGTGCGCGGCATCGGTTACATGATCGAAGCTCCGGACAAGCCGGCCGCGGCGCCTCCCCCATCGCCGGCAGCCGAACGGCAGGTGTAGCTTGCCCCGCCTGGGCGATTTTCGTCGCATCACGCGCTCGCTGCGCTTCCGCCTTACCGTGGGCTACGCGCTGTTTTTCTCCATGATGCTCATCGGCGTCGGCGGCGTATTCCGGCAGAAGATTGCCGCCAGTCTCGACCAGCAAATCCGCGATGCCCTCGACCAGGAATGGGCCGGTCTCCGCGGTTATCTGCGCATCGAAAATAATAGGACCATCTGGTTCTACGATCGCGACCAGCCCGACGAAAGCTTTTTCATCGAGCGCTTGCAGCGCGTCTACGAGGTGGCCGACGCCGAGGGGCGTATTCTGTCCGATGAGCGTGGAGGTATTCAGATCTCCGAAATCTACGAGTCACTCGGCCGTGATACCCCCACGCGGATCGCCCCTGTTTTGAACTCCAAACAACCGCATTGGGAAGTGCGAAAAACCGCCAAGGGCGTACCCTACCTCATCCGCTCGGGTGTGATTTACGACGAAGACGACCGCAAACCGTTCTTCGTAGCGATCGGCCGCAGCCTGGTTGATAACCAGCACATCCTCGGTCAGTTCACCTTGACCTGGATCGCGATCATTCCCGCCGTCATCCTCACCGGTTGCCTGCTGGGCTGGTTTCTGGCGGCGCACGCGCTCACGCCGGTGCTCGAAGTCGCGCAGGCGGCGCAGCGCATTTCCGGCTCGAACCTCAGCCTGCGCATTCCGACTCGCGGCGCCGGCGACGAGCTCGACTATCTGATCGCTACCTTCAACCGCATGATTCAGCGCCTGGAAAATTCCTTCAACCAGATGCGCCAGTTCTCGACCGACGTCTCTCACGAGCTGCGCACTCCCATCACCGCCATCCGCGGCCAGCTCGAAGTGGCGCTGTTCACGGCTTCCACTGTCGAGCAGTACCGCGAGGCCATGCTGAATGCGCTGCAGGACACCGAACGCCTGTCGCAGATTGTGCGGGCTCTTCTGCTGCTGTCGCAGGCGGAATCCGGCCAGCTCGCCCTCCAGAAGACGCGTTTGGATCTGTCGAAGCTCGTCGCCGACGTGGTGGATCAGTTCCAGATCCCGTACGAGGAGGCGCGCGTGCGGCTCACCGCCAGCCTACCCCCGGAATGCCCGGCGGAAGTGGATCGCATCCAGATCGAGCGGATGGTTTCCAATCTGCTTTCGAACGCCTTAAAGTTCACCCCGGCCGGCGGTGAAGTCCGGGTTAGCTTAGAGAACGATGCCGGCAGCGTGGAACTTAGAGTCGAGGACACCGGCTGCGGTATTGCCACCGCTCACTTGCCGCACATTTTCGATCGGTTCTATCGCGTGCCGGGTCATGACGCGTCGGGTCCGGAGCGCGGACTTGGCCTGGGCCTCAGTTTCGTGGCCTGGATCGTCAAAGCGCATGGCGGCGCCGTGCGAGTCGAAAGCACGCCGGGGAAAGGCAGCAATTTTATCGTCTCCCTGCCGGTCGCGGAGCCTGTTGTCCCAACCGCAGAGCCCGCCGACGTGGCCGTGCCGTCTGGGATGAACGAACTTTAATTCTTGCTTTAGCTCTGATTCATCTCGTTGGCTTAAGCTGTTAAGGTGCATCGTCTATTGGCCGGCGCCCTCCTGATTCTCCTCTCGCCGGTCTCCTGGGTTCCCGCGCGAGGGCAGGACCTGGCTGCCGCTCAGCGGCCCCGCAGCGATTTTTTTTCTGGGGTCGTCACCGCATTCTCCAGTGACCAGATTACGGTGGTCAGGACCGTTCCGCATAAGACTTCGGAGACGCGCACGTTTGCCATCCATAAGGAGACGCGCGTGGAAGGAAAGCTGGCGCTCAAGGTCCGGGTGACAGTGCGCTACGTCCCCGGTGAAGACGGCGACCGCGCGTTGCACATCATCGTCCGCGTTTCCCAGAAAAAATAGTCAGTCCCCGGAAACCCGCACCGGCGCCGGTTGCGGCCGCCAGGAGGCCAGGAATTCGCGCAACGGTGCTCTGTGCGTGCGCGCCACCGAGATCAGCAGCATCGATACGATCATGGCGGCTGCCGCCACAGTGCACTGCGCGATACTCAGGTTGGAGTGCCAGAAGCCCAGCCAGCGCCCGTAGATCAGCTCGATATGCACCCAGTAGACCAGCAGCGACGTAGTGCCCAGTTGCCGCACCCAGCTCCACTTCTCAGCCGTGTGCTTGTTCCACACGAACGCGAAAGCCACCATTAGCAGAATGACGCCCAGCTTGATCAGGATCATGAAGGGGCTGTTGAGCCAGAATTCCGATTTCCCATAAAGCGAGGGCAGGTTCGAGAGCTGCTGCGAACAGGCGATCAGCGCGCAACCCGCCAGCGCCGCCCACTGCATGGCGCGCTCGAGCTGCTCGTGAGTCACCACGCGAATCAGGCTCCCCAGGCTTAGCCCGAAAGCCACGAACGCCCCCCAGGGGAAGAATCCAAAAGCCAGATAGTCCGGCACGATGTAGTCTTTGATCAGCGGCGGCACGCCCGACCAGTCGATTTCGGAAACAAGCGGCGAGACAACCGCGATCGCCACCCCCACAATGGCGCACAAGCGGACGCGTTCCACCGTCCGAAAAACCGCCATCACCGACAGAACCGCCAGAGACAGGCCCATGCAGTTCAGAACGTCTACGCGCAGCAGATCGGTCCAAGCGCTTCCCGGCCACGCAAAGACCCAGAGCTGCAGCCTCACCAGAAACGCCAGACCCAGGATGTAGCCCGAGCGCCCCAGCGAAGCCATCACGCGCTGCGCCGCGGAGGCGCCCTGGCGCTCGCGGCTGTCCATGAGAAATGCCAGCGTGACGCCCGTCAGGAACAGGAAGACAGCCGACGGCATGCCGCCCAGGAAATCCGACAGAATGAACGTACTCGAAGTTCGCAGATCCTGCCGGAGCAGCGAATGGTAGGTGTGGCCCTGCAGCATGATCACCGTCGCAAAGCCGCGTACCCAATCCAAAAATTGCAGCCGGGATGTAGCTTTGGATTTTGGCATCTGATGAAAGGACGCTGAAACTACTTTTGCGGGAACTCTCGCTTGGTGTCCTTCGGTACCTTTAATTTTAGATCGGAATCGCTGAGCGGCGGATTCACCTTAACGTTTGTGTAGGTAACTAGCTTGTAGTCTCCGGCGCTCAGATAGAATTTCTGCCGCACCGGATACGTGCGCCCGTCAGAAATCCACAACTCCATCTTTTTCAGGTTCTTCAGGACTTCCCCGGACTTCGGCACCAGCTCCAGCCCGGTCGCCTGTTGCCCGGCCACTGTGTCCGTTCCCAACACTTTCACATTGTTTGCTGCAGCAAGTTCCCTGCCAGATGAGCCAAAACCGATGAGCATAAACTGCTCCACCAACGCCCGGTAACGGCTAATATCGTACTCGTGGATGACTTGCTGATTGGGATAATAGATCTCGACCTTGTGATCCCGGAGTGCGATAGACTTCTTGTTTGGTGCGGTAAAATCCATCAGCATGTCCATGCCGTGCTTGGTGCGTTTGAGCAGAATAGTGCCGTTGTCGGTGTCGTCTTCATTGATGACCGCGGTGTGCGCCACGGATTGTACATCGGCCGAGAACGCCTGGAACGATGCGGCCGCGCGGTCCATGCGCGCCAGCACCTCTTCGAGCGAACCCGTGGTGGCCGGGAAACCGATGCTAGCCCATACAAACGCGAGCACGATAGCCACACAAATACGCATCATAATCCCCTAGCAAAGTACCGGAAGCCGTTTCAAGGCTTGGCGAACGCCATGTAGCCTTCGATCTCACCCTCGGAGTTCAGAACGGGCTCCAGCCGGCTAATAGTGCGCGTCTTACCCGTGCGGCTCTTGAGAATCCGGGTGAGTGTCGGAAGCCGCTGCTCTTCCGGCACGCCGGCCAGCAACTCGGGCTCGATCCAGATAACGTCATTCCCGTGTCCAGCTCCCAGAAGGGCCACTTGACTGGCCTGCGGCGTGCGCGGCTGATCGCGAAACCAGCTTCGCGGTGTGAGAAAAATGAACGCCAGGATCACTCCCACCATCACGTCGTATTGCCACGACGCGCGCGGGTAGTCCCATAGAATGAATCGCTTCAAGCCACCGGGCACAAATTCAGTTTAGCATTTCGCCGGGGCCCCGGTGACCCTCGCTTCGAGCTTTCCGACGCCTTCGATGCGCGCGCGTACGCGGTCGCCGGCCTGGATCCGGGCGCCTTTGGGGCAGCCGGTCGAGATCAGGTCGCCCGGATAGAGCGTCATGTAATCGCTGTGGAAGCGCACCAGCTCAAACGGGCGGGTCCGCATGTTGCGCACGAAATCGCGGGAGCAAACCGATTCATTGTGCTCGGTGATGACTTCGAGCGAGTCCACGTCGGCGATTTCGTCGGCCGTCACCACCACCGGACCGAAGCTGAAGAAAGTATCGAAGCTCTTGGCGCGCGTAAGATAGCGCGGGTTCTTGCGCAGCACGTCGAGCGCCGTGAGATCCAGCGTAGTGGTGTACCCGAAGATGACGTCGCGCACCTGACCCGCGGGGACGAAGCGGCAGGTCTTGCCAATGATGACGCCCAGTTCGCCTTCGGCATCGACGTCATTCGAGAGATGGGGCGGCGGCAGGACGATATCCCCGCCCGGCTGAAACATGCACGAGGCCGGCTTCATGAAGCTGCCCGGCTCCTCCGGCTGCACCGCCTGAATGTCCTCGGCGTGTGAGCGGTAATTGAGCCCGATGCACCAGATCTTAGGCGGAACGGGGTAGGGAAGGCGCGGCGTGACTTCGGTTAGCGGCAGCGCCGGGACGCCGACCGCGTCGATGATCGCGCCGGTGCGAATGATTTCAAGCAGATCGTTCGGGATGCACGTCCCGCGCTTCGCGTTGATTTCGTCGATGGGCGCAATGCCCTCGGGCGTCAGTACGCCGGCGTGGGTTTGGCCGTGGTGGAGGAAAGTGAGAAGTTTCACGTGCAACAGTAGTTTTGCGGCCGGTACAAACCTTCTATTCTACATGCCGTTTCATCGGCGGCGACGCTATCTACAGCCTTTTGATAGCGCGGAAGATGTCAACGAGATCAATGAAGACGCCATAAGCTGTCTGCTCGACAGCGGGTGAAATCGAAACCGTGCCGATGGTGCCCATGAGATCCGTGTGGAGGAGCAGCAGGTTTGATGTGCCGTGAACCGAGGCCAGGAGGCCGGCCTGGTCCAGGACTTCGGCGCGAACCCGCAACGAGACGCCTTTGGGCGTGCGTTTGGCGCGGCTGACGAGGCGCACGGTTTTGCCGCTGCGGTTGAGTTCATGGACGCGCTGGGGCGTAAGGCGCGTGATGCCGCGGGTGGGGATGGCCTGCGGGTTGGTGCGCGCGTCCATGAGGACGTTGGCGAGCGCCGCGGTTTTGGCGGCGGAGTCCCAGCCTTCGACGTCGTAGCTGGCGTCGGCTTCGGCAATGCCCATGCGGTGCGCGGCGTCGAGTCCATCTTCAAACGTGCCGCCCTGTTCCATGGTCTCGATCACGATTTTCGAGGTGGAGTTCAGCACTCCCGTGAAGCCGAGGACGGTGACGCCCGGAAGATTGTTGCGGACCTGGTTGAAGACGGGCGCGCCATCCATCACGGTGGCTTCGAAGCGAAACATCAGCTTGCGGCGGCGGGCTTCGTCGCGCAGTTCCGAATAAGCGTGGGCGATGGGGCCTTTATTGGCCGTGACGACGTGCATGCGTCGGGCGAAGGCGGCGCGAATGTGATCGATGGCCGGCTGGCCGGTGACGGGGTTGAGCGTGGTCAACTCGACGGCGATCTCGGCGTGAGCAGAGTCGAGGAAGGCTTCGACGGATGGCGCCGAAGGCCCGAATTGCGGTTCCAGAGGCAAGCCACGGCGTGAGACCGCGGTGCCATGGCGGGCGGTGTGGATGCCGGTGATCTCAAATGGGAACGCGGATTTCTTGCGGCGGAGAAGGACGGCGAGCGCACGGCCGACGTTGCCGTATCCGATGAGGGCGAGCTTCAAAAGATTATTGTCGCAGGAGGGAGGCAGTCACGGCGGCAGCGCAGGACTTCCGGCAGCGGCGAGCTGACGGTTCGCCACAATCTCGTAGATTCTTCTAAGAACTTTCGGGACGATGTACCCCGATTCCGTGTAAATTTCTCCCCGTTTACCCGCGTTAACCCGGCAACAGAACCAGCCACTTACGTTTTGGACGTGCGTTTGCATCCGGTAAGAATACGGAGGGATTTACATGCTGACGAAAGTTATCATGCTGGGTGGGATGTTGGGGCTGCTCGTTGGGTGCGGCTCTAAACCAGCCAACGACCAAGCGGCCGCCGCGGATGAGCAACAGCCCGCTGCGGGGGCGGACTTTAATAACACGAATGCGGCCGCGGCAGTCACGCTCCCCGCCGGCACACAGATGCGCGTCCGCCTCATGGAAGCGCTGGACACAAAGCGGAGCCGCGCTGGCGAGGTCTTCACAGCCACTCTCGATGTGCCCGTCGTGATGAACGAGAAAACCGTGGTTCCGAAGGGCACGGAATTCCGCGGACACGTGACAACGTCTAATGAGTCCGGCCGGCTGAAGGGGCGCGCGGATCTGGGTGTCACGCTCGATTCCTTCGAGCTGCGTGGAAAGCGCTACAAGATTGCAACTTCATCCGAGAGCCGCGTCAGCAAGGGACATAAGAAGCGCAATACTGTGCTGATCGGCGGCGGCGCGGGTCTGGGCGCCGCGCTCGGCGCCGTGGCCGGCGGCGGTAAGGGAGCGCTGATCGGCGCGGGCGCGGGCGCAGGGGCGGGAACCGCGGGCGCGGCGGCAACCGGCAAAGCGGATGTCGTGCTGCCGGCCGAAACACCGCTTACGTTTTCTCTTCGCGCACCGGTGCGGATCTAAATTCGGCCCGGCGCGCCCCGGTGCTATTCTGAAACTCGGGGCGATCCGGGCCGATGCATTTGCGAAACACTCTCTTTGCTGCCCTCGCGAGTGTGGTCATATTCGGCGCGCTGTACGCGTGGCAGCGCCCCTGGCGTGAATACCCCGGGGTCGAGTACGAGAATTTTCCCATTCCTCCCGATTATCAGGAGAAATCCGAGTGGGTCTTTGCGCGCCTCATGTATCCAGCCATTCCCGGTTCCTGGGGCTTCCGCGGCAACCCGGACTGGCAGCACGGCCGCGCCAACTGGACCATCGACTATCCCCGCTCGGACCGTCACCTCTCGGCAGCCATGCGGCGGCTCACCCGCATTCATGTGCGCTCCGTCGAGCAGTGCGTAAATCTCGACGACGGCGACGAGGTCTATTACTATCCTTTTCTATACGGCGTCGAAGTGGGTCACTGGGCATTGACCGATCGTCAGGCCGCCAAGCTGCGCGACTATCTCCTGCGCGGCGGCTTTTTCATGTGCGACGACTTCCATGGCACCTACGAGTGGGAGGTTTTCAACGCCAGCATGAAGAAAGTTTTCCCCGACCGCCAGATCGTGGAGCTGGAAAACGCCGATCCTATCTTCCACACCCTCTATGATCTTGGCGATCGCTACCAGGTGCCGGGTTTGCAGTACGTATATACAGGGCGCGTGTACGAGCACGACGGTACGGTGCCGCGCTGGCGTGGTATTTACGACGACAAGGGCCGGCTCATGGTGGCCATCTGCCACAACATGGATCTGGGCGACTCCTGGGAGCACGCCGATAATCCCGAATATCCGGTGAAATTCTCCGACCTCGGCATCCGCATCGGCGTCAATTATGTGGTCTACGCGATGACACACTAAGCGGAAGCATTCTGCCAACGTTCACTTACACTTAACGCTGTTGTAATTGTTTTGTAACAGAAGCCGCGCTATCTTCGGACGAGGAACGCATGAAGACCGTAGCCCTGATCGAGGACGATGCCGACCTGTTCGCGCTCCTGAAGTACAACCTGGAGAAGGAGGGGTTCCGCTTTGCCGGTTTGCCGACAGGCAAGGGGGCGGTTGAGTTCTGCCGGCGCGAGCGGCCCGACCTGGTGATCCTCGATATCATGCTGCCCGATACCGACGGCATCGACATCTGCCGCGGCCTGCGGTCGAGCATGGATATGGCGAATGTCCCGGTGATTTTTCTCACGGCGCGGGCTTCGGAAAGCGACCGGATTCTGGGCCTGGAGCTGGGCGCGAACGATTACGTGGTGAAGCCCTTTTCGGTGCGCGAATTGATCGCGCGGGTCCGCAGCCAGCTGCGCCCGGCGGCGGCGCCAGCCCGGCTGCTGCGCTCCGAGGGCCTGGAGCTGGACCGCGACAGTTGCCGCGTGCGCCTGAACGGCAAGGCCCTCACCCTCACCGCCACCGAATTCCGCCTGCTGGAGTTTCTCATGAGCCGGCCGGGCGTGGTCTTCAGCCGCGAGCAGTTGCTGGATTACGTGTGGGGATTAGACCGCGCCGTGACTGACCGCACCGTGGATGTACACATCCTGCGGCTGCGGCAAAAAGTGGAGGCGGACCCCGCCAACCCGGCATTGATCCGCTCCGTGCGCGGTTTTGGTTACTTATTCGACACCAGCGCGTCCCAAACGCCTGAGCCGCAGCAGGCTAATGGCTGACGCGCGTGGAGCTTCAGTCCACCCGCTCGGCATTGTAGAGCGCGCGCGTGTGCTTCACGGCCGCGATCACCAGCATCAGACCCATGCCGGCGATGCCCACCGCACCCCCCACGTCGAACAATTTCCAGCCCGTGCCAGGAACGTGCGCGTTCGGATTCCGCAGCAACGCGAGGTTCCCGATGGCGAGCAGGATGCGCAGTTCCGTGGGACTGAACTTCCAGAACGAGAGGTGAAAGGTGCCGAGCGCGTACGTGGCCAGATACACCTCGATGGACAGCATGAAATAGGCGATGAGCAAGCCGAGCGCAATGCGCTCGCTCATGAAGCCCGAGAGCGCCAGGCCGCCAAACAGAAACAGGGCGCCGAAAGCGTCCACCACGTGGTCCACATAGAATCCATACCGCGGACGCTGGCGGTTGCGCACGCGCGCCAGGGTCCCATCCAGGCTGTCGCCCAGCCAGTTGAGTGCCAGGCACACGATCACCGCGTACAGGCCCGCCGGATTGGTGCGCGCCCACCAGTAGCTCAAGCCAGCGCCCGCCAGCGCCGCCAGACCCAGCAACGTCAAATGATCGGAATTCACCGACCTCGGGGCGTGCCGGGCCAGCCAGATGAGGCATCGTTTTTCGAGCGGTGCTAGAAAACTCTCCTGGCGGCGCTTGGCTTCCTGAAAGCCGGTCATAGATGTACCGACGGAAGGTATCTCAGGCGCGGGTACACTTGTCAAGCCTCGGGCACGAAAAGGCGGATCGCCAGAAACGACAGCCAGGCGATCGCGGCCGCGGCCGGAATAGTGAGTCCCCAGGCCCACACGATGTTCCTGGCGATGCCCCATCGCACGGCCTTGATGCGGTGAAAAGAGCCGACACCGGCAATCGAGCCCGCGATGGCGTGCGTGGTGGAAACCGGAAGGCCCAGAAGAGTTGGAAATAAAATGGACAGTGCCGCCGCCGTCTCCGCGCAGAAACCGCCGCGTGGTTTGAGGCGCGTGATGCGGCCGCCCATGGTACGCACGATGCGCCATCCGCCGCTCAACGTGCCCAGGCCGATGGCGGCATGCGCCGAAAAAATCACCCACACCGGAACCCGCAGCGTGGGAAGATACTTCGCCGAGTAGAGCACCGCTGCAATGATGCCCATGGTCTTCTGCGCGTCGTTGGAGCCGTGCGCGAAGCTGAAAGCCGCCGCCGAGACAAGCTGAAGCTTCCGAAAATACTGATCCATCTTGGCTGGCGTCGATTTTTGGAACACCCAGTAAACGATGAGCATGAGGGTGTAGGCCAGAAACATACCGATCATCGGCGAGAGCACGATGAAGGCCAGGGTTTGGGGCCATTTGCCGATGATCAGTCCATGGATGCTATCGCTGAAACCATAGAGGAAGGCCGCGCGCGCCATAGTTGCTCCGGCGTATCCGCCGATGAGAGCGTGCGAGGAACTGGTCGGCAGGCCCAGCCACCAGGTGATCAAATCCCAGACGATGGCGCCGATCACGCCCGCCAGAACCACGTAGGGCGTCACAATGCTCAGGTCCACGAACCCTTTGCCCACCGTGTCCGCCACCGCCGTTCCAAATGTAAACGCCGCGACGAAATTGAAAAACGCGGCCCACGCCACAGCGTGGAGCGGGCTCAGAACCCGGGTGGCGACGACCGTGGCGATGGAGTTGGCCGAGTCGTGAAATCCATTGATGAAATCGAAGATCAGGGCGATGCCGATGATCAGGATAACCAGGTTTAACGTGGACATCGCCGGGCTAGCTGTTCTTGACGACTACGTTTTGCAGTACGTCGGCCACGTCTTCACAGCGGTCCGTGGTGTCTTCCAGAAACTCGTAAATCTCCTTGACCTTGATGAGAGCAATGCAATCCTTTTCTTTTTCGAACAGCTCGCTGACCAGGCCGCGGACCAGGTGGTCGGCTTCATTCTCGATGCGGTTGATCTCGATGCAGTGCTCCATCACTTCGGTCTTCTTGTCGAGCGCCTCAAAGGCTTTCTTGAGGGCCCGGCTGGAGGTGTAGATCATCTCGCAAAGCGAAATCATGCCCTGGGGAATGGGGCTTACGTGATAGGCTACCATGCGGTGCGCCGCGTCCTCGATGCAGTCGAGCACATCATCCAGGCGCGTGGACAACGAATGGATATCCTCCGGGTCGAGCGGCGTGATGAACGTAGAGTTGAGACGCGTGAAGATCTCGTGAATGACGTCGTCACCCTGGTGTTCCAGCTTCTTGATGTCTTTGGCGACTTCGGCCAGCCGCGCGTTGCCGGCTTTCACGCCCTGCAGCAGCAGGCGGGATGACTCGGAAATAATGTCCACCTGGCTGAGAAACAGCGCATAGAATTTTTCTTCGCGCGGCAGGATTCGCATATAGGGAGAAACTATCTTCTCAATTGGTCACAAACGGGTCAAGAAGCGGTTACGATTCGGTGACGATTGGAAAGTGCTCCGTGGCCGGCTCTTCGACGGCGTCCAAATCCAGAAAGCGCGTGTCGAGAAGACGCCGTGTGTCCACGTTGCCCATGGCCGCCAGGATGTTTTCCTTCAGGTGCGGGTATTCCTGTTCCAGTTCAGAAAAAATCTGGCGCAGGGAGCGCCGGACTGTGCCGGTCCGGTCAGAGCAGCCGCACGGCACAAGCGGCGCGCCAAGTGACTCGGCGTACGCCGCCGTGATGTCTTCGGTCACGAAAAGCAACGGCCGGATGAGCCGGAATTCCCGATCGCGCGAGTGCGTCACGGCGGGCAGGGCACTCAGCCGGCCCGTGAACAACGTATTGCGCAGCAGCGCCTCGCAGAAATCGTCGGCCGTGTGGCCGAAGGCGATGACGTTGGCGCCGAGGTTACGCGCAATCTCGTACACCGCGCGGCGGCGGTACCGGCTGCACAGGTCGCACCCGTGGTCAGGCTGGTCTTCGAGCAAACGGAGAGAAGGCGCGTCGCGAAAATAGGTCCAGGCAACGCCGCGCCGGCGCAGGTACTCGCCCAGCGGCTCAACCGGCCGCAGAAATTTGCCCTGTTCCACGGTGAACGCGCACACCGAAAACTCGACGGGCGCGCGCTCGGCCAGCAGCAGCAAAGCCTCCAGCAGCGTGAGCGAATCTTTCCCACCCGAAAGGGCCACGGCCACGCGGTCGCCATCGCGGATCATCTTAAAGCGATGGATAGCCTCGCCGACCTTGCGCAGCAGCGTCTTTTCCAGCTCCACAAATTGATTATAGTTGGGACGGGTGCTCTAACGTGTCCCCCGCGCGCCTGCTGGCATTTGACACTCTCCGCAAAGTCGGACGCGGCGGTTACGCGTCGGACCTGCTGGCCTCGGGCTCGGCGCCGCTCGATGCGCGCGACGCCGGTCTAGCATCGGAGATTGTCTTCGGCGTGCTGCGGTATCAGGGGCAGCTCGATTTTCTGATCGAGCGCTACTCCGGCCGCGGCATGCGCAAGCTCGATTTCGAAGTCGTGCTGGCGCTGCGCATGGGCGTCTATCAACTGCGCTATCTGGATCGTGTGCCGGCGCACGCGGCGGTGAGCCAGAGCGTCGAACTGGTGAAGACCACCGGATTCCACTCGGCCGCCGGGTTTGTCAACGCCGTGCTGCGCAAGGTAGGGCGCGAGGCAGTCGCGTGGCCCGATCGGGCTGTCGAGTTATCGCACCCGGAATGGCTGCTCGCGCGATGGGACCGGGAATTCGGCGCCGAGGTGACGCCCCTGCTCGCCCGCGCCAACCTGCGGCCGCCGGAAACGTATATCCGGGTGCCGGCGGACGCGGTGGTTCCCTCGGCCATTGCCGCCACCGAGATCCCCGGCTGTTACCGGCTCCTGGCGGGCGAAGCCGCGGGTTTCCGCATCCAGGACATCGGCTCGCAATCCGTTGTGCCGCTTCTCGATCTGGCGGCCGGCCAGAGGTTCCTCGACCTCTGCGCCGCCCCCGGCAACAAGACCGCGCAAGCCCTTGAATCGGGCGTGCGCGCGGTGGCTTGCGATTTTCACGCCAAGCGCGTGCAGATGCTCAAGACACTTGGGGTGGACGTGGTGCATCTGGATGGCACGCAGCCGCTGCCGTTCCGCGCGCGCTTCGACCGCATTCTTCTGGACGCGCCCTGCTCGGGGACGGGGACGCTTTCGCGCAATCCCGAAATCAAATGGCGTCTGCAACCGGCCGACATTCAGGAACTGCATCACCGGCAAGTCGTATTGTTGCGGAATGCGCTTCAGGGGCTGGCTCCCGGCGGCGTGCTGGTCTATTCCACCTGCTCGCTCGAGCGCGAAGAAAATGATGGCGTTATCGAGGCCCTGGGGCTTCGTCCAGCCCAAATTATGCGCAGGATTCCGGGCCTCCAGGCGGGCGACGGCTTCTTCGCCGCTGTGATAAGATCATCTTAAGTTAACAAGCCAAAATGGTCCAAATTGTTCCTTCGATTCTGTCCGCGGACTTTGCCCATTTGGCGGCGGAGATCGAGCGCGTAGAGCGGGGCGGCGCAACCATGCTGCACGTCGACATCATGGACGGCCACTTTGTGCCAAACCTCACCATTGGCCCGCCGGTGGTGGAAAGCATTCGTAAGATTACCCGCGCCCGGCTGGACGTGCACTTGATGATCGACGATCCGGACCGATACGCGCCCATCTTCATCCAGGCCGGCGCGGATCAGGTGTCGGTACACCAGGAAGCGTGCGTTCATCTGAACCGCACGGTGCGCCTGATTCAAAGCGAGGGCGCGCTGGCGGGTGTGGTGCTGAATCCGGCCACGCCTGTCGCGATGCTGGACGAGATCCTGGATGTGGCGGACTACGTGCTCGTCATGAGCGTGAATCCGGGCTTCGGCGGGCAGCAATTCATACCGCGGGCGCTCGACAAGGTCCGCGAACTAAGCCGCAACAGGCAGGAGCGCCGTTTGCAGTTCTCCATCGAAATCGATGGTGGTATCACGCTTGATAACCTCCCCGACGTAGTGCGCGCAGGGTGTGACTGGATCGTGACAGGGTCGTCGATATTTCACACCTCCGATCCGGGCGCGACCGTTGCGGAAATGCGCCAGATCGCACAGGAGGCCACGGCTGTCCGGGTCTAGTGAAACCAATATGATCTTCATTCGTTATCGCATTCATCCCATGGTCGCCCTTGCGGCGATGCTGGCTCTTATCACGGTTTGCGGCTGCCGCCGTCACAAGTACGAGAACCCCATCGCCAAAGCCACGGACCAGCCCGACAAAGTGCTCTTCGATAAGGCCGTCAACGACATCGAGCGCGGCCGCTTCGAAATCGCGCGCCTGACGCTGAACACGCTGATCAACACTTACGACACCAGCGAGTTTCTGGCCAAGGCCAAGCTGGCCATCGCGGATAGCTGGTATCGGGAAGGCGGCTCGCACTCCTGGGCGCAGGCCGAGGCCGAATACAAGGATTTCAAGCTCTTCTATCCCGCCATGGAGGAGGCCGCCGAGTCGCAGGAAAAAATCTGCCTGATCCATTACAAGCAGATGGAAAAGCCCGACCGCGACCGCCAGCAGACCATCCGCGCCGAAGACGAGTGCCGCGAGTTGCTGGTGGAATATCCCAACAGCAAGTTTGCTCCGCGGGCGCAGCAGATGCTGCGTAATATCCAGGAAGTGCTGGCCGAGGGCGAATACAAGACCTCCATGTTCTATCGCGGCAAAGGAAGCTTTCCGGCCGCGGCCAACCGGCTGCAATACCTGGTGGACCAGTATCCGCTGTACAGCAAGGCGGATGAGGCTTTGTGGCAGCTTGCGGATTCCTACAAAAAGATGGGCGACCGCTTTGAGGACCGGGCGGCAGCGGCTTGCACGCGCATCGTGAAAGATTACCCGCTCAGCGACCGAGCCGACGACGCCGCGCAACAACTGAAGGATATGAACCGGCCCGTCCCGGACGCCGACCCGGTGGCTTACGCGCGCATGAAGTATGAGCAGGAGAACCGCCAGAAACAGGGCATGATGGGCCACGTCATGGGGGTTTTCACGCATAGTCCGGATACGCATGCCGCTGCAAAATCCGGCACGCCCGCCATGGCGGCCACCCGGCCCACCATTCCTCTGAGCGTACCCGCGGGATTGGCCGGCGTCGGCACGGCCCCCGGAGCTGGAGCGTCGGATGTTTCCGTGCAGACCGTCAGCGACTCGTCGGTGCTCGATTCCAAGCCGGACGCGCGGCAGAATCCGCCCGCCGCGGGCGGAACACCGGCGGCCGATGGATCGCCGGCAGCCAATGGCGCGGCTTCGCGTGAGGGCGCGGCCACCGGAAATGCACCGGTAGCGGAGCCGGCCAGCACCGTCACCGCTCAGCCGCTTCCGACCAACCACCAGCCGATAAAGAGGAAAAAGAGCAAGAAGCAGCAGAAGGCCGAAGCGCAGCAGCAACAGCCGCAATCGCCGGAGCAAGCAGCGCCGCAACCAACTGCGCCGCAACAAGCAGCCCCGCAACAAACAGCGCCGCAACAGCCAGTGCAAGCGCAGCAGCCAGAGCAGCAACCCAAATGAGCCGTATTCTGTTGGCCGATCACAGCCCGCACGCCCAGCGAATGGGTGAGCGCATCCTTCGCGACGAGGGATTCGAGGTGGTGACCGTCACCGACGGAGAGACGGCTCTGCTCCGCTTGAAGGATCTCGCCCCTGATCTGGTGATGGCCGACGTCTCGCTGCCCAGCCGCAGCGGATACGAGATCTGCGAGTATGTGAAGACCAGCGGAAAGTATCCGCAAACCCGCGTGCTGCTGACCGCGGGGCCAGTAGCGGCTTTCGACGACACGCGTGCGCATGCCGCGGGGTCGGACGGATTTGTGCGAAAGCCGTTCGAAGCCAGCGTGTTGCTGGCCATGGTTCAGCCGCTGATGGAAAAGCCGGATGGCAACGCGATTCCGGCGCGCACGACGGAGTTCAAGCCTGCCGCTCCGGCTCCCCCTTACACTCCCGCGGCGCCGGCGCCTCCACAGCCGGCTCCTCCGCGCCCCATCGATCGCGAGCAGGTGCGGGCCGCCGTGATCCTGGCGCTCGAAGCGTCGCTGATCACCATGATCGAGAACATCACCGATAAGGTCGTCGTCGCCCTGGAGACGGAAGCCCGGACGGCCGCGCCAGCGCCCGCCAAAGTAGCCGAAACCAAAGTAGCCGCGGCATCTGCCGCTACGCCACCTCCGGCGCGGCCCGAACAGCCCAAATCCCAGCCGGCGCCCGCGCCCGAAGAGCCGGTGGTTCGCATCCGCACTCCTGTATTTCGCACGCTCTCATAACTCATGCCCGACAATAGCTTCGACGTTGTTTCCAAAATCGAACTGCCCGAAGTAACCAACGCCATCCAGCAGGCCATGAAGGAAATCACCACGCGGTACGATCTGAAGGATTCGCATTCCCAGATCGAGCTGAACGAAAAAGACAAGAAAATCGTTCTGGCCAGCAAGGACGAGTTCAAGCTGAAGGCAGTCAACGAAATCCTGCAGCAGAAATTGGTCAAGCGCAAGGTGCCGCTCAAAAACCTGACCTATGCAGAAGTGATTCCCGCGGCCGGTTCCACGGTGCGCCAGGAGATAACTCTGCAACAGGGCATTCCCATCGAGAAGGCCCGCGAAATCGTCAAGAAGATCAAGGACAGCAAGCTGAAAGTGCAGGCCGCGATCCAGAGCGACACGGTGCGCGTGAGCGGCCGCGACCGCGATACGCTGCAGCAGGCGATCCAACTTCTCCGCAATGCCGATTTCGGCATCGACATGCAGTTCACCAATTACAGGACCACTTAGTGCCGCGCCGCATCGAGGCGCCGATGCTCGATGGGCCCGCCGGGAAACTGGAAGCGCTCCTCGAAGAGCCCGACGACAGACCGCCCGGCGAAGCCTGCGTGCTGTGCCATCCACACCCGCTGTTCGGCGGCACGATGCATAACAAGGTTGTCTACCGGATGGCGCGCGCGCTGCGGCGGAGCGGCTCGGTGGTGCTGCGCTTCAATTTCCGCGGCGTGGGCCGCAGCCAGGGCGAGCATGCTGAAGGCGTGGGCGAAATCGAGGATGCGCGCGCGGCCGTCGAGTGGGTACGCGGGCGGTATTCCGGCCTGCCCTGCTCGCTGGCCGGCTTTTCCTTCGGTTCACGCGTGATTTTGGAGTTGGGGTGCGAGCTCGCTGACGCCCCCAGGCTGGTAGCGGTGGGCTTTCCCACACGCGCGGGCGAAGCGCCTTATCTGGCTTCTTGCCAGGTGCCTAAGTTCTTTATTACAAGCACCGCCGACCAGTACGCTCCCCGCCAGGAGATGGAAATGCTCTATGCCAAGATCGCCAGCCCAAAGCAAATGATCTGGATTGAAGCCGAAGATCACTTCTTCGGCGGCGCACTCGACCGGCTGGAAGAAGTTGTTTTCGGGCTGGGCTAATTAATTGGCTGACATCCGCAGTGTCCGCTCGGACCTGCGGGTAGCACGCAAGCTGATCAGTTCCGCGACCTGGCCGATGAACGTGGTTACATCTTCAGCTTCCACCAGCATGCGGCGGTTGGATTTCTTGCGGTCCTCACGGGCGCTGCCGTCCCGATGCTTTCGAATCACAGCGGTAGCGGGTTTGTATTCTTTCCGGCGAGCATACGCCAGAACGCCGCGCCCCGATTCCGGAGGTTCCATGTGCGAATCCGTTAGCACCAACTCGTACGTGCTGTCATCCAGCTTGCCCACAGCCTCGGCTGCGGAAGCTGCCACATCGACTGTATATCCACCAGCTTGCAAGAGCGTTTGGAGAGTCAACCTTGAGGCTACATCTGACTCGACTAGGAGTACACGAGCCAGTTCCAGCCCGCGGCTCATTGCGGCCGCGCTGGAATCGGCGATCGGCATCATTCGTTTCCCTTTCTCATCCACTTTAACCGAATAGCGATGTTTAATCACTACTAAAGTTAGTAGAGTTAGCTCCCGTTAAATCTTCCCGGAAAATTCCGATATCCATGTGGTACAGGGCATGCGGCGTGATAACCGCAATATTATTAGCAAGTTAAGACAATTTCAGGGAGACGGTGACGCCATCGCGGATGGGCAACAACGTAGTGAAAAAATGGATTGATTCATACAGTTTCTGGTTGAAGGTCACGACGGCGTGGTCGCTCGCTTCGGCCGGCTCGAGGACGCGCTCGTGCCAGAGGGTATTGTCCGTGACGAAGAGGCCGCCGCGGCGCAATCGGGAGCGAACTGCTTCAAGCACAGCAGGATAGCCCTCTTTGTCGACATCGTTGAAGATGAAATCGAACTCGCCGGCAGTCTGGGAAAGGCTCGTAAGTGCATCACCCACATGCACTTGGATCACGGACGCTACGCCCGCGCGGTCGAAATAGCTACGCGCTTCCCGGGCATTCTCCCGGCTGCCATCGCTATAGTGGACGTCCGCGCCGCTACCCGCCGCGCGAGCCAGCCAGATGGTCGAGTAGCCTATCGCCGAGCCGAGTTCGAAAATGCGCTTGGCGCCCGAAATCATGACCAGTTGCGCCAGGAGGCGCCCCACGGCCGGCCCGATGATCGGGATTTTGCGGCGCGCGGCGGAATCTTCCATTTCCTGTAGAACTGCGTCCCGCAGAGGGAGCAGTCCGAGCATGTAACGCTCGATTTCAGGGTTGACGATCATCGAACACTCTGGCGAAGATCTTGTCCACGTTGCGAAGCTGCCGATCGAGCGAAAAACTCTCAGCGATCTGCTTGGGAGTGAGGACGCGGGCAATTTCGGGATCGGATTCAATGGCTGACCGGAAATCCGACTCGTTCTCCCAGGCTTCCATGGCGTGGCGCTGGACGATGCGATAGGCCGCTTCGCGCAGCATGCCGGCAGCCGCGAGATCGAGCAGAAGCTGGCCGGAAAACACGAGGCCGCGCGTCATCTCCAGGTTGCGGCGCATGCGCTCGGGATAAACCAGAAGCTGATCCACCAATTTCGTCGTTTTTTCCAGAAGATAGTCGGCGAGAATGGTCGAATCCGGCAAGATCACCCGCTCGACCGATGAATGCGAGATGTCGCGCTCGTGCCAGAGTGCGACATTTTCAAAAGCCGCCTGGGCATTGGACCGCACGACGCGCGCCAGGCCGCAGATCTGCTCGCACGTGACCGGGTTGCGCTTATGGGGCATGGCCGAGCTGCCCTTCTGCCCCTTCGAGAAATACTCTTCGGCTTCGCGGACCTCGGTGCGCTGCAGGTGCCGCACTTCGAGCGCGATCTTCTCCAGGCTGGCAGTAATGATGGCGAGGGTGGCGGCGAAGTTGGCGTGGCGGTCGCGCTGAATGACCTGCGAAGAGACCGGCGCCGGCCGCAGCCCGAGCCGTGCACAGATGGCATCCTCGATTTCCGGACCGATATGCGCGAACGTGCCCACCGCGCCCGAGATTTTGCCCACCCGCATGTCCTCCGCCGCCGCTTTCAGACGCCGGATATTGCGTCCGGCTTCCTCGTACCAGATAGCGAGTTTCAGCCCGAAGGTGATGGGCTCGGCATGCACGCCGTGTGTACGGCCGATCTGCACGGTGTGCTGAAATTCGAGGGCGCGTCGCTTGAGAATGGGGCGTAGTGCTTCGAGATCCGCGAGAAGGATCTGGTAGGCCTGGCGGATCTGGAGCGCCTGCGCGGTGTCGACCACGTCATTCGACGTGAGTCCGTAATGCAGCCAGCGCGAGGCCTCGGCGTGCCCGGCGGCGGCCATTTTCTCGGAAACCGCGGTGGTGAAAGCGATGACGTCGTGCTTTACTTCGCGCTCGATTTCAAAGATGCGGGCGACATCGAAACCGGCGTGGGCGCGCAGCAGGCGGGCGGCTTCGACGGGCACTACGCCGCGCTCGGCCAGGGCTTCGCTCGCGGCCAGTTCGACTTCGAGCCACTGCTGGAATTTGTTCTGGTCGCTCCAGATGCGGCCCATTTCCGGACGTGTGTAGCGGGAGATCATGAGGGGAGAGGAAAGGCAAAAGACAAAAGACAAAAGGCAAAAGGCAAAAAGGAGGTGTAGGGGACCGGTTTCAAAACTGAAATACCTCCGTCGGTTGTTTCTGGGTGGCGATTACCAGGCGCGTCGCCAAGCTGCGGCGGTCGAGCGCCTGCTGCGCCACTATTCTCGCAATTTCCGGATGATTGTTGTGCTCGCTGAGATGGCCCAGAACCAAAGTGGCGGTGGAGGAATCGAACTCGTGGCCTAGATAATCGCCCACCACTTCGTTGGATAGGTGGCCGTTGCGGCTCATGACGCGCTGCTTCACCGCCCAGGGATACGGTCCGACTTTCAGCATGTCGAGATCGTGATTGGATTCGAGCAGCAGCACGTGAGAGCGGCGCAGATGGAACTTGATCGAGTCCGGGATATAGCCCAGGTCGGTGACGATGCCGATCTTGACGCCTTGCGCCTCAAAGCAAAAACCCACCGGGTCGATGGCGTCATGCGGAATGGTGAAGCTGTCGATTTCGATGTCGCCGATGACCAGGCTCGCGCCCGCCTGAAAGCGCTCCAGGCGCGGGGAACAGCCTTCCCAATCGATGAGGGGCGCGGTCAGGCGAGTGACGTAAATCACGGCGGCGATTTTCTTCGCGAGCCGCGGCAGGCCGCAGACGTGATCCGAATGCTCATGCGTGATCAGGACGGCGTCGATGCGGTCAGGCTGCTCGCCAATGGATGCCAGGCGCTTCGAGAGCTCTTTGAAGCTGAGGCCGGCGTCGATCAGGATGCGGGTCCTCTCGGTCGAGATCAGCGCGCAGTTTCCGGAACTGCCGCTCGCGAGCACGCAGAATTTTACGATAAGATTTCTCCCGGACTCTTCCTTGTAACAGGAAACCGCGAGAACAATCAAGAGATTCCAACGGATGAACCGTTATACTGGTGATCCATGAAAGCCGCTCGCATTCATCAACACGGCTCGCCCGAGGTGCTGGTCTACGAGGATGCTCCCGAGCCGAAGATCAAAGCCAATCAAATTCTGGTGCGCGTCCGCGCGTGTTCGCTCAACCACCTAGATCTTTTCGTCCGCGCCGGAATTCCCGGAATGAAGTTCACGATGCCGCACATTCTGGGTTGCGATATCGCGGGCGAAGTGGTGGAGGTGGGCGAACTGTGCGAGCGCGTCAAGCCGGGCTGGCGCGTGGTGCTCTCGCCGGGGCTGAGCTGCCGGCAGTGCGATCAGTGCCTTGCCGGCCGCGATAATTTCTGCCGGCGCTACACGATTTTCGGCTACGGTGTGGACGGCGGCGATACCGAATTGCTCGCCGCGCCGGAGTGGACTGCCATCCAGATCCCCGACGACCTGAGCTTCGAGCAGGCCGCGGCCGCACCGCTGGTGTTTCTCACGGCGTGGCACATGCTCACGGGCCGCGCGCGGCTGCGACCCGGCGAGGATGTGCTGGTGCTGGCGGCATCGAGCGGCGTGGGCTCGGCGGCTATACAGATCGCGAAGCTGTTTCACTGCCGCGTGATCGCCACCGCGGGCGGTGACGCGAAGCTCGCTAAAGCCAAAGAGCTCGGCGCGGATCACGTGATCGATCACTACCAGCAGGACATTTCAGCGGAAGTGAAAAAGTTCACCGGCAAACGCGGCGTGGACGTGGTGTTCGAGCATGTAGGCGCAGCCACGTGGCCCAAGAGCCTGGAATCGCTCGCGCCCGGCGGGCGTCTGGTGACCTGCGGCAACACCACCGGCTGGGACGTGAAGCTGGACCTGCGGTTCCTGTTCAGCAAACAGTGGTCGCTGCTCGGGTCGTTCATGGGAACGCTGGGCGATCTGCACGAAGTGCTGAAATTCGTTTTCCGCAAGGAGCTCCAGCCGGTGATCGACAGAGTGTACCCGCTGAGCGAAATCCGCGCGGCGCACGAGCGGCTGGAGAACAAAGAGCAGTTCGGGAAGGTGCTGGTAGTGCCGTAATAAACCGTCAACTCCGGCGGTTTTACAAATTCTTCACAAGCTGTTTGCGACCGTCTTGGCCGGATGACGCAGAATCGGTGCGAGGGGATTGATTATGGTCGAGAAACAAGCCGCTGGATGGGGATCGTAGTTAAGTATCCGTGGGCGAGGCATGCCTCGCCCCTACGCCTTCCGCGCTGTAGTGGCCGGGCATGTGCCCGGCCTAACGAAACCAGATCACCCGCGCTCCAGCAGTTCCTTGGATCGCGCATTAACCCGCACGGCCGATTGACGAATGGCGCCGCAATCGCGGTGCGGATTCCAGGCCTCGAATGAATTCGCGCTTTCAATTCCGCGCATTGGATGGCATAATGCGATTGTCGATCAAACCTGTGAAGGTCAGGAAGGAGCCCCCGGGAGGGAACCTGGCATTCAAACCAGCAGCGTCGGCTTTGGGCGATTTGATGGGGGCGCTTGTAGCCCGCATCCCAGATTCTAGACACTCTCGGGACTGCCCCGCGGCGAGCGCCCCTGCCCTCATCAATTACAGCTTGAGCAGTTCCCGGAGCCGGCGGGTCTGGACGCGGCTCACCGGGATCTCGGTGCCCTTCTTATCGTCCATGCGTAGCTGGTAACTGGATTTGAACCACGGCACCACCTCGCGGATTCGGTTGATATTCACCAGGTAGGACCGGTGGACGCGCCAGAAAGTGTCGCGATCCAAATTGGCCTGCAGATCCTCGATGGTTCGGTAGTTGGAGTGGCCCTCTACATGAGTGGCGACGACGGTGATGAGGCCGCTGTCGATAGTGGCGTAAATCACGTCCTGGGCATCCACGATGAAATTGCGGTTATTGGAGCGCACCAGCAGCTTTGTGCGCTGCGGCGTGAGGCGCGGGACCGATTCCCCTTCAGCCTTCTGCGGCTGCCGGTCCTGGACCTGCCGGCGGGCGCGCTCGATGGTCTCGGCTAACCGGCCCTTATCCACAGGCTTGAGCAGGTAATCCAGGGCCTCCAGGCGAAAGGCTTCGATGGCGTACTGATCGTAGGCCGTCACGAAGATGAAATGCGGCAGCTCGATGCCCGCCTCGCGCAATTGCCGCACCACGCCCATACCATCCAAACCGGGCATCTGGACGTCCAGAAACACCAGATCCGGCTCGAGCTTCTGAATGAGATCTACTGCTTCCAGGCCGTTGCGCCCGGTGGCCGCCACCTCGATTTCGGGGAAATCCTTCAGCAGGTAGGCCAATTCCTCGCAGGCGAGCGACTCGTCGTCCACAATAAGCGTTGAGAGCGTAGCCGTCGCGCGATCCCGCATGGAGTTGGTACTATAATAAATCATCCTTTTACCCCTGGGAGAATTCATCATGCCTGCGCAGGACAACGTTCGTATCGCGCCCTCTGACGGCAAGCTCGGCGTACTGATTCCGGGAATGGGCGCCGTCACCACAACCTTTATCGCCGGGGTTGAAGCCGTGAAGCGGGGTCTTGCCAAACCGGTGGGTTCGTTGACGCAGCTCTCGACTATCCGGCTGGGCAAGCGCACCGAGGGGCGCAGCCCGCTCATCAAGGACTTCGTCCCAATGGCCGCGCTCGAGGACCTGACGTTCGGCGCCTGGGACATCTTCGAGGAGAACGCCTACGCGGCGGCGGACCTCGCGGGCGTGCTGGAAAAGCCCCTGCTCCAGCAGTTGCGCGAGCCGCTGGAGAAGATCCGGCCCATGCCGGCGGTCTTCGACCACGAATACGTGAAGCGCATCAACGGCCCCAACCTGAAGCCTAAAGGCTCCAAGAGGGACCACGCCGAGATGCTGATGGAAGACATCCGCAACTTTCGCGCGTCGAGCGGCGCCTCGCGGCTGGTGATGATCTGGTGCGGCTCGACCGAAGTGTTCCACAAACCCGCCGAGGTGCACGCGTCGCTCAAAAACTTCGAGTGCGGTCTGAAGAACGACGATCCCGAGATTTCCCCCAGCCAGATCTATGCGTACGCGGCGCTGAAGTCCGGCGTCCCTTACGCCAACGGCGCCCCGCATTTGACCACCGATACGCCGGCGCTGGTGGAACTGGCGCGCGAACGCAGCGTGCCCATCTGCGGAAAAGATTTCAAAACCGGCCAGACATTCATGAAGACGCTGATCGCGCCCGGCTTGAAATCGCGCATGCTGGGGGTGTCGGGATGGTTCTCGACCAACATCCTGGGCAACCGCGATGGCGAGGTGCTCGACGATCCCGGCTCGTTCAAATCCAAAGAGGAGTCGAAGCTTTCGGCGCTCGAACAGATCCTGCAGCCGGACCTCTATCCCGACCTTTACAAGAACGTCTATCACAAAGTCCGGATCAACTATTACCCGCCGCGCGGCGACGCCAAAGAGGGTTGGGACAATATCGACATCTTCGGCTGGCTGGGCTACCCGATGCAGATCAAGATCGATTTCCTGTGCCGCGATTCCATTTTGGCGGCGCCGCTGGTGCTCGACCTGGTGCTGTTCCTCGACCTGGCGCAACGCGCCGGCATGCGCGGCGTGCAGGAGTGGCTGTCGTTCTACTTCAAAGCGCCCATGACGGCGCCGGGGCTTTATCCCGAGCACGACATTTTCATTCAATTGATGAAGCTGAAAAACACGCTGCGCTGGATGCGCGGCGAAACGCTGATCACGCACCTCGGCCTGGAATATTACGACTGACCTCGTCGCGCCCCGCTGCATGAAGGTACTGGTCATCGGAGGAACACTGTTCATCGGCCGCCGCCTGGTCGCCGATCTGCTGAAGGCGGGCCATTCGGTCGCCATTCTGCACCGCCGCTCCAAACACAACTTCTCCAAGCGCGTCGAGAATCTGGTGGCCGACCGCAACGACGCGGCGGCGCTGCGCCGGGTCATCGGAGAGCGCCGTTTCGAAGTAATTTTCGACAACGTGTACGACTGGGAGCGCGGCACCACGGCCGAGCAGGTGGAAGCCACCGCGCTCGCCATGGGCAATCATCTGGAGCGCTACGTTTTTCTCTCCAGCGTGGCAGCTTACGGCGACGGCCTGAATCACTACGAAAGCGATCCGCTCGCACCCGACAACCATCCCGAACCATACGTGCGCAACAAGGCCATGAGCGAGCGGGCTCTCTTGCGCCTGCATCGCAAAAACGGCTTTCCGGTGGTCACTTTCCGCCCGCCGTTCGTTTACGGCCCGGACAATCCGTTCTACCGGGAGGCGTTCTTCTGGGACCGCGTGCGCGCCAGGCGCCCCATCCTGATCCCGGGCGATGGCACGCGCCTGATGCAATTCGTTCACGTCAAAGACCTGGTCAGCGCCATGCTGCGCGCGATCGAAGTGGAGGGAGCCGTCGGCGAAGCCTTCAACGCGGCCAACCCAAAACCTCTCACCCAGGTGGAAGCGGTGCGAGAGATGGCGCGTGCCACCGGCAAAAAGCCGGAACTAGTGCGCGTGCCGCGCGAGCGCATCGCCGCAGCGGGTGGCAACCCCATGGGCGATCCCATGTACTTCGGCGAGTACCTGGACGTTCCCCCCATCACCGAAAACGTAAGCAAGCTGCAACGCATGCTGGGAGTGCGCCTGACGGCCTTCGAAACCGGCCTGCGCGAAACCTACCGCTGGTACCTGCGGCAGCCTCGCCGCAAGCCTGATTTCCATTTCGAAGACCGCCTGATCGCGACGGGCGTGCGCCGCGCGGTGTGATCTTGCGGATCACGGCCTTCCAGGAACAGCAGTTTTACGATTCCGAATACGCCCGGCACCTTCAGGTTCCGGATCATGACCTGCGCACCAACCGGGAATCGCTGCTGCGCGATCTCAATCAGCCGGCGGGCGCTTTTTATGAACGCCACAAACTGTACGGCGCCTTGCTCCGCCAGCTTTTGTCCGAGCCGCTAACGGGCCGTGCGGCGCTCGATTACGGCTGCGGCTTGGGCGAATGGGGGGTCCTGATGGCCACCGAAGGGGCGCGAGTCGCGTTGCTGGATCTCTCGCCGGTCGCCATCGAAATCGGCCTGCGCCGCGCCGCCGCCAACGGCGTGGCCGGCCGCGTCCGCGGATTTGCGCGCGACGCCGCCGATCTGAGCTGCTTCGCCGATGCCGAGTTCGATTTGATCTACGCCGGCGCGGCCCTCCATCACACCCTGAAGTATCCCCATGCGCTGGCCGAATTGGTCCGGGTGCTGCGGCCGGGTGGCAAGCTGATCCTGGCGGAGACCTTCGGAAACAACCGGCTGCTCAACGGACTGCGGCGCGCCCGCTGGCGTCTCAGCCGCCAGCCCGAGGAAGCGGGCGAGGATATTATTCTGAGCGACCGCGAACTGGACCTGCTGCGCGCCCACTTCTCCCGGCTCGACGTCACGCCCATGAACCTGCTGGCCATGGCCAAGCGGATTTTTCGCGGACGGTTCGAGTCACCGGCCGTGCGGCGCGTGCTCGCGCTGCTCGAGGCCACCGATGCGCGGGTGCTCGATCTCGTCCCGTCCCTGAAGCGCTACTGCGGGGAAGTATTCGTGGTGGCGGAAAAGTAGCCGCCCCAGGGTTATTTGACCTTCTTTTCGAGCGCATCCAGCTCTCGATGACACTGTACGGATTCAGGGTACAGCTGGCACGCGGCCTGGACGTGTTGCTTCGCTTCCTGGAGCAGGCCGAGATGTTCGTCCGCGATCCCCAGTTCCAGTTGAGCCATGTAATCATCCGGCACCACCGCTACCACCCGCTGAAAGTTGGAGCGCGCTTTGGCATAGGCTCCCCGTTCGATGTAACAACCGCCCAGATCGCGGCGGGCCAGGATGTTATGGGGGTTCCGGACTACGATCTGACGCAGAGCGGCAATCGCCTCGTCCAGGCGCCTCTGGGAAAGGTAATCCATGGCCCGCTCGTAAAGTTGCAGTTCAGCGATGTGGTCCTTGGGGTCGGGGCCCGAGTTGTCCGATTTCGGCCGCGCTCCGCCCGAGAGGTAGCCAAGCGAGCTGAGCAGCGCCTGGGTTGCCGGTGAAGTGTCGGAAGGCTGAGCCGGCCGCCGGGCAGCGTAGCGTGCCAGCAGACCCTTGAGCTTGCCCTGGAGTACCGGCGCTTCCGCCGAATCTTTGGCGAGTATATTGTGCTCTTCGTGCGGGTCCTGGCGCAGGTCGTACAGTTCCGCTTTGGGCGCTTCAATGTATTTGTATTGGCCCAGCCGCAAGCCTCTCAGCGGAGCCCAGCCGAAAGCGTCATGGATGTAGAGGCTTTCGCTGTAAACCTCGTGCGGGTTCGCTTCCTTCCCGGCGATCACTTCCGTGAGAGAGCGGCCTTCAAACGAGGGCGGCGCCGGCATGCCGAGGAAATCAAGAATAGTGGGCGCCACATCGATCAGGCCCGCGGGCTGGCTGACTCGCGCCGGGTGGCTCGGCGCGCCGGAAGGCCAGTGAAACATCAGCGGCACCCACAGCGTGCTCTGGTAGATGAAGTACCCGTGATTGGATTCGCCGTGCTCTCCCAGGCCTTCTCCGTGGTCCGATAACAGGACCACCAGGGACCGGTCCCACCATCCTCCATCCACCAGCCCTTGCCGCAAGCGGCCCAGCACGCTGTCGACATATTCAAGCTGCGCATCGTAGCGCGAGATTCCGCGCTGGCGGGCGACGTCCGCGGGCACGCTGTACGGCTCGTGCATGTCGAACAGGTGCAGGAAGACAAAGGCGGGCTGGCCGCGGTTGGCATCGAGCCACCGGAGCGCCGCCAGCACCACCAAAGCCCCGTCCCGCGTCTCGCGCACCGAGTACGGGTTTCGGGGCGGGCCGGCGAGGATCATCGAGCCTGAGATGCGCGAGCCGGCCAAAAAGCTGAAGGGACTGTCATATAAGTTGAAACCCTGGTCCAGGCCCATCTGGCGCTCCAGGAAAATGCTGCCGATGAAGGCGGCGGTTTTGTACCCGTGGGACCGCAGCACGGAAGCCAGGGTCACGGCGCCGGGAGGAACGCGCTCGGCGTTTTCTTCGATCCGGTTCTCAAAGGGATAGGTCGAAGTGAAAAGCGAGGTGTGGGAGGGAAGGGTCAGCGGGATCTGGCAGGCAGCGTCGGTGAAGAGCGTGCCCTGCCGGGCGAAAAAGTCGATATTGGGCGTTTGCAGCCGGCGATACCCGTAGGCGCTCAGGTGGTCGGCGCGCAGAGTATCGATCGAAATCAGAATGACGGGGGGCTGTTGCAGCGCGGCGGCCCGGCACGGAGCCAGGGAACCATGGCTTGCGGCGGCAAGCCAAAAGCCGGCGGCTACCCTGTGGGCCGGGAAAAATCGCCTCGCACGCATCCCTGCAATCAATGTATCGCATCGAAGAGCCGCC
>Ga0075436_100000110_pt1 | contig 48188 bp, 40 predicted proteins | sample RhiMethybrSRZTD5_FD_75303 | JGI IMG/M metagenome (GOLD analysis project Ga0075436, IMG submission 75303) | Populus rhizosphere microbial communities from Tennessee, USA - Rhizosphere MetaG P. TD hybrid SRZTD5 | ecosystem: Host-associated > Plants > Roots > Rhizosphere > Soil | place: USA...
GCTCGAGCTTCATTCTCTTTGCGAGACAGCTCTTTTTCGATCCGCTCTCGTTCCTTTTCCAAATCGATCGAGCCTTCCAACGGAACTGCGATCTCAACGCCCGCAACTATTCCTCGAGCTGCGGAATGCAAGAGCGGAAGCGTCTCTGAAATCGTCACATCCGTTATTCGCGCGAGCCGTTTGATGTGTTCGGTGTTGTCGCTCATCAGAAGCCGCACGTTCGTGTCTCTTGTCGCAACATGAAGCTCAAGCCGGCTTTGTGGCGGAACGTTCCATTCGGATCGTATATTTCTCACCTTCGTTATGAGCGCTATAAGCGTCTCCATTTGCTGGCGAGCGCGCTCGTCTTCGCGCGTCTCATCAGTTGAAGGCCAGGGAGCAAGCATTATTGAATCGCCCCCGTGAGGAGTCCGGGGGAGCCGCTGCCAGATCTCTTCCGTGATGTGAGGCATCAACGGATGGAGAAGCCGCAAGCTGGTTTCCAGCACGTACACGATTCTGGTGCGAGCCGCGCGCGCTTCGGCGGTGTCCTCTCTTGAAGCGACCTGTGACTTGCTCAACTCGATGTACCAGTCGCAGAAGAAGTCCCAGAAAAAGTGATAAAGAGTCTGCGCTACCTCGTTGAGCCGGTACTCATCGAACGCGCTCGTCACCTGCTCGATGGTCGAGTTCAGCTCAGCAAGTATCCACCGATCGGCGAGAGCATCGGACGGAACCCACTGAGCGTCGTAATCCGATGCGTTGCCGAGGTTCATCAACACAAATCGTGAGGCGTTCCAGATTTTGTTTGCGAAGTTTCGAGCTTCTTCGACCTGCGGTTGACGTTCCTTCTCGATCTTGGCAAACCGGATGTCCTGCCCGCGAGCGGCGCGCACCAACAGCGCGAACCGCAACGCATCGGCGCCATAAATTTTGATTACATCGAGCGGATCAACTCCAGTGCCCAGCGATTTACTTTGCCGCCGACCCTGTTCGTCCAGCACCGTGGCATAAATGTAGACGTCGTCGAACGGAATCTCACGCATGAAATACAGCCCGGACATAATCATTCGCGACACCCACAAGTAGATAATGTCGCGCGCCGTGGTGAGCACTGAGGTCGGGTAGTACGTTGCAAGATCATCGGTTTGCTTCGGCCAGCCGAGCACCGCTTGTGGCCAAAGCCCGGAAGAGAACCATGTGTCGAGCACGTCTTCGTCTTGAGTAATCGCTTTTCCGTTCGCCTTCTCAAGAGCTTCCTTTTCAGAGCGCGCGACGATGTACTCGCCGTCTTCGGTTGTCCAAACCGGAATCCTATGCCCCCACCACAACTGACGAGAGATGGTCCAATCTCGAATATTCTCCATCCAGTCCAGATAGGTCCGCTCGTATCGCTCGGGAACGAATTTGACTCGGCCCTCTTTCACAACGTCGATAGCCGGTTGCGCTAGTTCCTTCATGCGTACGAACCATTGTTCAGAAAGCAAAGGTTCGATCACCGTGTGACATCGATCGCACGTGGCTTCGGGCACGACGTAGTCTTCGATCTTCTCGACGAGTCCCAGAGCCGCGAGGTCATCCAACACGCGCTCGCGAGCTTCGTAGCGATCGAGTCCCACGTACTTCGGTCCGGCTTCCTTCGTCATTCGACCCTGCTCGTCGATAACGATGATCTTCGCAAGGTTGTGCCGCATGCCGGCTTCAAAGTCGTTCAAATCGTGAGCAGGGGTGACTTTCACCGCGCCGCTGCCGAATTCAGATCGAGCGTAGTCGTCGGCGATGAGGGGAATCTCTCGCCCGACGAGCGGCAGTATCAAGATCCTTCCAAACAGTTTTGTGTAGCGATCGTCCGAGGGGTTCGCGGCAACGGCTGTGTCTCCCAACATCGTTTCGGGCCTCGTCGTAGCAACCACGACGTGACCGGAACCGTCTTTGAAGGGATAACGAATATGATAGAGCTTGCCCGCGCGGTCTTCGTGTTTCACTTCGATGTCGGAAATCGCAGTCTGACATCGCGGGCACCAGTTTATTACACGCTTGCCGCGATAAATGAGGCCGGCTTCCCACCATTCGACAAAACAGTCCATCACCGCATCGATGTAACCTTCGTCCATCGTGAACCGCGTGCGGTCCCAATCGAAGGAACAACCAAGCCGTTGAAGCTGAGAGAGAATCACACCGCCGTACTCGTGAACCCACTGCCAGGTCCGCTCGATGAATTTTTCGCGGCCCAAATCGTGTCGGGTCAAGCCCTCCTTCTTCAGTTGCTTTTCGAGCACATTCTGAGTTGCGATCCCCGCGTGATCGGTGCCCGGCACGCAAAGCGTGTTGTAGCCTTGCATACGTTTCCATCTTATCAGCACATCCTGGATCGTGTAGCAGAGAGCGTGCCCGATATGAAGCGAGCCGGTGACGTTGGGCGGCGGAATCGTTATGCAGTACTTGCTACCTTCGCCACTTGGTTTGAAGTAACCGCGTGAATTCCACAGCGGATACCACTTTTGCTCTACGCTATGAGGCTCATAAGCTTTTGGTAGTTCGGTCATAAAATTATGATGGCATTAAGAGTTGATGAGTAATTAAAAGATATCGAGAAGCGATGGTCAACCTCGCCCTTTTTCGCTTTGGCTGGTTTGGAAGCGCGGCGGAGTTTAAGCGCGTCGGGACACGGACTCGCGCGTGAGTTGGCCGATGATGCGCTCGACGCAGTCTGGAACGACTTCCCAGGCAACTTCGCGAACCACTGAGTCGCTCATCTCGGCGATCACTCGGCGGACGATTTCTTCGATAGCTCCCGGCGAAAGTTCAGGCGGCTGCATCGCGCCGGTGCTCGCAGAAGACGATCCAACGTTACTCGAAGCTTCGCTGGCGGATGAAGTGTCTGTATCGGTTGAGAAAGCGAAACCCGTTTCCGGTTTGTTGGCAGATAGCGTGACCGTGGATTCTTCGACCGGCACGGCTTCGATGTCTATCGGAGTGAACCTGGCTTCCTCTTCGCTCCACGTAGTCGAACTGGCGAAACCTACGTGACCGTTTTCTCTTGATTCATCGACCGATTTTTCCGCAAGGTATTCAGCCGAGGCTACGGGCATCACAACTGAATCCAACTGCGCGGTCGAGTAAACACCTGCGCGAGGCGACGTCCAATGCAAAGGCTCTTCGGTCGCAGTCACGCTTTGTTCGAAATCGAGTTGCGGTTCTTCTTTGTCTGATTCAAGGATCCGATCTGAGTCGGAAAGAGATTCGCTTGAGCTCGCTGAGTGGGGATGAACAAGATCTGCCTCGTCCAGTAAGACGTCGCCAAGAGGTTCATCTACTGCAAGCCCCGTCGAACCTAACGGTTCATTCATCGCGATGGCGGCGTCAGTGGAATTGCTATGCGCGTTGGCCTGCGCACGGACAGGTTCAAACGCTGAATCGCCTGCTTGTTCCCAACCTGTGTCGAGCGAATCGAGCCTGGTAGTTTCAAGAACGTTGTGTTCCCGCCACTCATCGGATTCGCCTTCTATGTCGACATGCAGCACGGAATCCGGTGGCTGTTGAGCTGAAATCGCCCTGTGCGCGTCCGCCGTTTCAATAGTCTCGGCACGATCGAAGTCGAGCGTCATTTCCTGTATTTTAGCGCCTGGATGTTCGACTGAATCCTCGACCATATCAAACCCGTCGTGATTCATCGCAACCGTCGTGGCCGTTTCGCGGGCGGGCACCTCAATGACTGCAAAGTCAAAATCTTCCGCGTCGCCCGCGTGCGCGCGTGAGGCCAGTTCTTCGGTTGTCCTCGACAATCCAACGGGTGACGTTCCGAGGCCATTCGACATCGCCGACAGATCGAGCACCGGCGCGCGCAAAGCGTCGAGTGGCGAAGGGAAGCTTTCTTCAGCTTTCTCTCGCGTCTCTTCTCTACTATCAACTTCGGGCAGGGAAGCGATCGGACCGGTAGTAACTCCGCTCGACTTGGTCAACTTGCGCACTGTTTCGACGAGCGTTCTTGATTCGAAGGGTTTTGTCAGGTGCGCATCAGCGCGCACTCGCCTTGCTTCGGCCTGGTCGAAAGGCTCGAATGCGCCGACAAGAAGAACAACAGGCACATTGCGGAACTGGGGATTCTGCTTAATCGCCTCGCACAACTCGTAGCCATTCTTCCCGGGCATAAATATATCGGCGAGCACGAGATCGGGTTTGACTTCTTCAAGCCGTCGTTCGGCTACATCGCCGTTGCTTACAGCTATCACCTCGATGCCTTCATCGGCGAACGTGAGATTGACTACTTTTTGGATTGTGATACTGTCGTCGGCCAGTAGAATTCTGGTGCCCATCTGTTTCTCCTCAGCACTCTCAACCTTCGGCAGTGATAAACGCTGGGGTTATTCTCGCTTCAAATGCCCGGCAATCTGTCCGCCGTTCGCCCCTCTGCGCGCGAAAGCGGCCGCCTGCTCAAATGCCTTACTTTTCGGGGGCTGTGACCCGGAGAAGGGGACGATTTCGAAGCTGGTCACCGAAACCAGTTTGAATCTCCCGGGCCTGAATGTTAGCACAAAACCATACACCTGTCTCTAGTTAAAGAAGGGGACTCGGCGATTGCAGCAGGACTGACCTTGGGTTCACAAATTCAGAGGCCATCAAAACTTGTCACCTCTTTCGTTTGTACGCCGTCGCTGCCAACGACTCAACTCGCAGTCCGCTAACTTGTCAAAACTGGCAGTACCTAACACCCCGGTCGACGATCTAGACCCTCGAGGTTAATTCTAGGCCACTGGATCTTCCGCCACGCCGGTGTCCCGCTGCTTGGGCTTTATCCCCTTGGCGCGCGGAACAACAACGCGGTTTTCTTTAGTTTGTTGAGACTGAAAGTATCGACCGAGAGCCTCAACGTCGTAGTTGAACCGCGCCGCGATTTCAACTCGAATCTTGCGTGTCTCTCCGACAATGGGATCGTTCCACACAACTTAATCCTCCAATTCTTCAGGAGTACAGATGATGGGCGTGATGTAGACGGCGCTTCGTCTTTGGCTGCAAAAGTGACCACGTTAATCAGTTCGGTGCTAATTTATTTCCGCTATCTTTTGATCGCGCGAACATCCGCGATCGTTTTCTGTATCAACTGCTTCAGAGTGGGTACGTGCACGTCGTCGAGTTTCTTGATGTACAAACAAGCTCGTCCCGTTTTGTGCTTGCCGAGTTTTTTCAGCAGTTCGGGATAGCGGTAAGCTCCCGACATCAGGTAAAGAGTCAAATCCTGCTTTCGCGGCGCGAAGCCGGCCAGAAACCATTCACCTTTGCTGCCGCTCTCGGGTTTGTAATTGTAGCGGCCAAAGCCAACGATACTCGTCCCCCACATCGCGGGCTCCGATTTAGTCGCGGCCTTCATTATCTCAAGCACACGAAAGCAATCTTGACGACGACCTTCATCCTCAATGCCGTTCAGAAAGGACTCTACGCTTGCTGTGGTTTGTTGCGTTTTACGTTCAGCCATAATCAAGACTCACGCGGTTCAACGAGCTGCCGTCTTGACCGCGAGCACCTTCGCCATATCCTCGTGATCGTAGCGCTTGGCCAGATCAAGCGCAGTCAAACCCTCCTTAGTTTTCGCTGACGTGTCGGCGCCGGCCGCGATGAGCTTCTCCATTACCGAAGTATCGCCGTGGTTGATTGACGCCGCATAGAGCAACGGAGTCATTCCGAACCGGTCAACAGAATCCAGTTTTGCGCCGTGTGCCAGCAGCATTTGAACCGTGCTCAAGCGGTTGGATATTGTGGCCCATGCCAGCAGTGATATCTTGTCACCGTCAACTTCGTTTGGGTCTCCGCCTTTGCTGATCAGGTATTCAGCCATCGCGGGTGTTTCCAAAAATGTCGCGGTGTTCATCGTCGTGGCTAGAAAGTTTCCAATGATCTTCATTCGGTGATCGATTTTGGCGCCCGCATCAGCCAGGGTCCTGGCCGTTTCAACATCGCCGACCATCACCGCCAGGAAAAACGCCGAAGCATCGTTGCGAACCTCGACACCGCTTTCAGAATTTGGCCGTGCGCCTTTTTGAAGGAGGAAGCGAACCACATCCGCGTTCCCTCGATAGCGTGATGCAACCATCAGTGCTGTCAGGCCAGACGCAGCTCGCGCGTTCACGTCGGCTCCTCGCTCGACGAGTAGTTTCACTTTATTTATGTCGCGCGCGGCTAGCATCAGCGCGCTCGTTCCTTCTGCGGTTTTGGCGCCGGGCTTCAACCCTGAGTCTAAAAGCTTTTTCAAGTCGGAGGCGCTGCCGCTGAGACTCACCTTTACCCATTCACTCTGGTCCGCGGGCGCGATGTCCGCAGCCAATGATTGCTCAGGCTTGTGTGTTTGCGGAGGCACCGCGTGCAGCAACGCGGCCGTGGCCCAGTTAGTCGCCATGATCGAAATAAATTGATCGTGCTGAAACGGCGGAAAGTCCGTGTTGACGTAAGGAGGGCTCACCGGCGCAGGCGGATGAAGACGCGACTTCACTTGCCACGAACCGTCGGGCTGTTGAGTCTTCAGCAAGTACTGCACGCCGCGCTGATATGCGGGATCACTTGTCGGAACGTTGCCGCCTTCGTGAAGCGCTACAAGGACCTCACCCGTCGAATAAGCGTCGCTAGCGAGGCTTGGTAATTGAGACCACCCACCATCCTCGCGTTGTTCGGCCAGGAGTTGACGCGCGATTCTGCCAAGAACTTTTTGTTCGGCTCGAGTCCAGCGAAGACCGAAAAGTTGATATGCTCGCTCCTCGATTGATCGCGGCTGTGACTTCAGCAACCAGGCTCGAGCGAGACTCAGCCGAGCCTCTTTCTCACCCTTGAGCTGTTCGGGAAGATATTGCTCGAGCGCGTTGGCGCATACGGCTGTGGTTGTGAAAAGGCTCGAGGACTGCGGCGGCCGCGCATCAGTCGTCGGCCAGCTTCCATCCGAGAGCTGACGTGAGGCGATGAACTGCGCCTCAGCGTCAGTCGAAGTACTTCTAGGAACACCAGCCAGATGTGCCGCAGTAAGCGCCCAACCGTCGAAGGCCATGTCGATGAAATCGTAGCCTTGAACATTGGCATCGAGATCCTTCAAGTAAGCGAAAGCGTTTGCCGTAGTTTCTCGCGCTATTTTTTCATCGAACGGCACTCCTCGTTCACGAGCGAGAGCGAGCGGTATTTGAGTTAGCAGTTGGTGATGACACGAAGTACAAGTCTCCCTCTGATACCAAATGACCTGCGAGTGTTGTATCAGCTTGATGGCCCTGGCCGACGCGGCACGGAGATCGCCTTCGGTCGCGGCCGAACTCGATACGCGATTCGTTGTTTCGCCGCCGGGCCGCGACGCTGTTGCTTGAACCGCACTTCTAGGCTGAAACGCAAGAACGATCAATAGCAAAGTGAAACAGAGTACCAGGGCCTTCATCCTTTTACCTCCGCATCATTCAGAGCAACAGTAGAGCGGCACTGCGCTCAGGATTGATTACTTATCTTAAGGTCTTGCGCCAAATCTCAGTTGGCGATTGTAGAAGAAGATCGATGTTAAACCAAGCCCAATTCTTTCGCCGAAGCTTCATCAATGCGCCCCATCGCATAAGCCTTTTTCAGCGTGTTGCGGTTTAAGCGATCTGTGGCCCGGTCGGCCATCTTGCCGTCGATCATAGTAGCCCCTCGACCCGATGCCTCCGCTTGCAGAAACTGCTTAGCCTCGTTGATGGCGCGCGCGATTTCTTCATCAGGAGTTTGAAAAATCTCGACGGCCATCGCCGTTTGGTCCGGTATGCCGGTCCACTTGCCCGCAAATCCGAAGTCTCGCGCAAGCAGTGCGTCTCGACGGAACTCTTCCAGAGCAGCGCGCCGTTCTTCATCGCTCTTGTCACGAGTCGGATAGTTCGTAGTCATCTCGGCGATGGCAGGAACCCCTATCGAAGCCGCGGCTTTCACAATGCGTCCGCGAGCTTGCGCGATCAACGGATGATCTGCGCGATAGCTCGAAGCTCCCATACCCAGGCTTGCCCAATAGTCATACGAACCGAAGACCAATCCGACGAGCCGCTTCGACGAACGAGCAATCTCGAATACGTTTTCTTCAGCCGAAGCGGATTCAATCAACGGCTCGATTTTGATTTGCCCGCTCTCGAGTCCGAGCTCTGCTTCGAGCGCGCTGAGAGTTTGATCTATCGAGCGAACCTCATCGGCGTCTTCGATCTTAGGATAGATCAAGCCATCAAGCTTCGAGCCTGCGCCTTCAACGATGGTCGCGATGTCTTCGAATGACGGATCGAGCTCGAGTCCGCGCGGACGAAAGAAACGCAATCGCGATCCCCAATCGAGCTCATTGAACGCTCGAATGACGTTCGATCTTCCCTGGTCGAGCAACTCGTCATTGTTTCGCGGTATTGAGTCTTCCAGATCAAGCATCACAAGATTGGCTTTCGACTTAGTGACTGCGCTCTCAACGTATTTCCACACCGTAGCCGGCGTCGTCAGATGAGCCATTTGCAGAAGGTACTTTGGTTCGAGATCGATCATTTGGTCGCGATACCGTTCGAGCAGACGTGTATTACGTCGGCGCGCGGCGTTGGTGATTGCGGTTGAGTCATTCGTTTGCATCGTCGTTCGAAGGCCGAACGAACCGACCCTAAGACTCGAAGTCACAAAGACGCACTAAGCTTCGTGTCGCTCGAGTCTTGGTGTCTTCGTGGCAGGTCTCCTTCAGCTAAACAGACTGCCCTGCGTAGCAAGGTCCATCAAATTGCCCACCTGATTGATTTCGTCCAGTTTGCGGCGAGCAATCGGCCACAATGATCTCGGGCACGCTATGCGAGCTGCTCTTGTGTCCGCGCCATCGAATATATCCTCGGTTCCGCGAATCGGCGAACGACCGTATCACGAAGCGATTGTAAAGAGTTCAGCGGCAATTCACCAACATGACGGAGGACCATCCTGTCACTTAAATCTTTCGCGCTGTAGCGCGCGCCAACGTGAATGGATTCAAGTAGGTTGATACTCATTTGATCGTTGGTTTTCTCGGGGTGAAAGAATCAATCCGCCGTCTCTCACTAGATTCTTCGATAAGCTTGGTCAAGCGCTTCAGCCGAGTCTCTTCCTTCTTCGCGCTGACCACCCACCAGCCCATCATCTTTCGGTAACCCGGGGGCTGAACTTCAAACCAGGCCCACGCCGGCTTGTTCCTCTTGAAGATTCCTGCGTAAGGATCAGGAAGTTGCTCGCTGCGTTGTTCGTAAGAATAAATACCCGACTTGTTCTCTTTCCGCGCTCGAAAGGCCTTAAGCCCTGTCGGCCGCATCAAGCCTTGATCAATCAGTTCCTGAGCGCGCTTGATGTTGATTGAGCTCCAGATGCTCGTAGATCTGCGGGGCGTGAAACGAATCGTGTAGCTGATGTCATCGATGCTTCTTCGAATACCATCTATCCAACCAAAACAGAGAGCTTCATCAACCGACTCCGGCCAGGTGATGCTCGGACGGCCCGAGCTTTTCTTGTAAAACCCGACCAGCAATTCCTTCGCGCTCTGGTGATGCTTCTCAAACCATCTGCGAAAATCTGCCTGGGTCTTGAAGAACGTCGGCTTCATTCAAACGCTCCGCAGTCACTTGGCATTGCCTTTCAGAACTTTGACGATTGCATTGATTGTATTCCAATTCCGAGTAGTCGCTGACACGCCGAGACGTTTTTCGACTTGGCCGAGGTAGGTGATGGTCTTCATCGCCCGGCGGTACATCCCGAAAACAAATCGCTCTTTGATTCGAACGACCTTCACCAGCCAATCGTCGCCGGGATTCAGAATGAGCGGGAGCTCAGGCGGAGACTTGAGCGGTTTATGCAGGACGCTCGCGAAGCGGACGACATCGGGCGTTGTTGGTTCACCTGCGAATGGATCACTGGAGGCGATGTCAATAATCTCTTTCGCCGAGCAGATCATGATGTCTGGTTCGAAGGGCAGTCTCTTCAATAACTCAGCTCGCAGCTTCGATTGACTGATCGGTTTCCTGATCACAAAAGTTCCTGCCGCGCCGATATTAACCATATCCAAATGCGACAACTCCTTTGCGAGCACGCTGGGCTTAAAGGTCTTATGACCTCCAACGTTGACGCCTCGCAGGAATACTACTAATGCCACTTCATTCTCCTGTAGGTTTTAGCCGACAAGGCGGTAACCGTCTAACCGGCTAGCAGCTCCTGGAACCAAGCTGCGATCTCTACGATCGTCCGAGGTTCGACGTTTTCACCGCGTGACTGGCGTAAGTTTTCTTCTGCGATTGATACGCAGAAATCGATTACCTCATCGAGTGGAAATCGCTTCGGCAACGAAAAGCCGCAAGTCTCCAGGAAGAAGAGCGCGGCCGCAAAGGCGGTGCGCTTCGTGCCATCGATGAACGGATGGCTCTTAATGAGTGAGTGGAACAAAGCGGCAGCTTTATCAAAATCTGACGAGTAAAGTTCCTGACGGTCAAATGTTGCGAATGGGCGCGCGACTGCTGAGTGAAGTAGAGTCGCCTCTCGAAGCCCCGGCAGCCCACCAGTCTCTGCGATGATTATCTCGTGTATTTCGTAGACACGGACGAGCAAGCGAGCGACTTCATCCGCGCGACCCTCGTTCTGCAGTTCAGGCATCGTTAGCGCTTGGCGAGTTCGTCAAAGAGCTCCCGGTTCTCGGCGATCAACCGCCGAACGAAGGGTACCGCGCTTTCGCTAAAGCGCGCACCATCAGTTGAACGCTCTTGAGCAAGCCAGATTTCCAAAGCCGCAATCGTCACGGCCTTCAAATCTTCATCTGGAATTGCCCGCTCCCTGAGCTGATTTACCAGATTATCCGGCAACTCTATAGTTAGTGTCATCATGACCTCGGATCAATTCATCTCTGTACTTCATCGGTCAATGACTTTGGAGACATTTGTCAATTCGCGTGTATTCTACTGGCCAAGGATTTCTTTAAGCAACTTGTCCGCCCCATAAAGCTTTCTCATCGCCTCGATAATCGCCGCGCTGTGAACGCCTACCGCGCGACCGCCCTCAGCTTCGTCGACGTACCAATAACGATTCGGAAGCTTCTGAATGTTGCTGTCGAAGTTAATGCCCACAAACTCCGCGTTTCGATTGATCACCGGGCTTCCCGAATTTCCGCCGATCGTGTCCGCCGTGTAGACAAAGTTCAACGGCGTTGCGAGATCCAGCTTATTTTTGCCTTCGCGATATCGGAGAGGCAAATCGTAAGGCGGTTTTTCGTCGAAGCTTCGCGCGCGATCGTACAAACCGAAGAACGTCGTCTTGTAAGGCACAAGAGTCGTGTCCTCTTCGTAGCCAAGCACCCGGCCATAACTGATTCGCAGATTGAAATTCGCATCAGGAGGCAAGGTCTTTCCATAAACCGCGAAACGCGCTTTAGCGATCTTCTCGCCTGCCGCCGCTTCGACGTTGAGAATATGTTCTTCATTCCATGCGCGAAGCTCCCGAATGATCGGCTCGACTCTTCGAGCCAGGTCAATCATCGGATCATCCGATTTGGCAATTGCGTCAGCGCCGCCCAACCGAAACGAATAGCGCAACGCAACGTTGGCTAGATTGGAACCGACTACCGCTTGCTTCGCAATAGCAGCCGGGGTCGATCCCCCGAGAGCGGCCTTGATAAAGGGATCGTTTGGACCGAGTGTCTTCAGCCCCTCTTCTAGCCACGCAGCGAGCACCGCTTCTTCCAACTCGGGATAGATCGGCGCGGGCGACATCAGCGCGAAAGTGAATGAATCGAGTTTAGAATCCCGAAACTCGTCGTATCGTTTGTCGTTTGGTTTCTGGATTTCTTCAGCGTAGCGCACAAGCTGTGACGCGATTGTACCCAATCGCGAGGGCGTCAGATTCGAAAACGCGATGCGAGCTGCCATCTTCGGGAGCTCGCCATACGCTGCAGCGATTTGATTCCAAGCCTCACCATAAGCGCGTTGCAACTCTGCCCGCGTTGCCACCGCATCTCGCAACGCCTTTTGCTCGGTCTCTTTCTTCGCCATCATTCGCGGATTCATCAGGCCCTGTTGTTGGCCGACGAGCCTCTTGAGCGAATTGTTGAGCGAGCGCGTTGTGCTCCCGGCCTGCCTCGCTTGCTCGGGGCCGCGAGCTGCATAACGCGCCAGCGCATCGCGGCGCGAGGTCCATACTTGATTCTGTAGAGGATTGCCTACATCGCGTTGGTATTGAATCTGCGCGAGCGTTAACAGCCGCGCGGTCGAACCCGGATTGCCGGACAAGATCACAAACTCACCGTCGCTCGGACCGGACGCGGACCATTTGAAATAGTGCGGAGTGTTGGCAGGTTTACCATTCTCGTAAGCGCGAAAGAACGCAACATCCAGGTCGTAGCGCGGATAAGTGAAGTTGTCATAGTCGCCGCCGAAAAAAGCAGTCTGCTCTTCTACTGCAAACACAAGTCGAATGTCGGTATATTTTTTGAAGCGATAGAGCCAATACTCTCCGCCGCTGTAGAGCGAGACCACGTCGCACTTCAAACCAGTCTTTGCCGTGGCGTCTTTTTCGATGGCGGCGATTACGGTCTTACGTTGTTCGCTTGCTTCTTTGTCGGAAGCGCCCGGTTTGACCGCCGACTGCACGCGCGAGGTGACGTCTTCGTATGACATAAGCACGTTGCATTCGAGGTCGGGGCACTTCAGTTCTTCGTCGTTGGTGCGCGCATAAAAACCTTCCTTCGTGTAGTCCTTGTCTTTGCTCGAGACTTTTTGAAGCTGGCCGCTGGCGACGTGCTGGTTGGTGATCATCAACCCGTTTGGTGAAACGAACGATCCGGTACCGCCGTCATTCAATCTCACCGAGGCGAGCCTTACGTGTTCAAGCCATTCGGCGCTAGGCTCGAAGTGGTAACGCTGCTTCCATTGTTGAAGCGGCGGGTTGTCAAAGGTCCACATGCCTTCGTCGGCAAGCAAGCTGATCGGTTGAACCGTGACGGCAAACAACGCAAGAATGATTATCAGTCTTTTCATTGATGACTCCGTGCGTTCGCGGCGATGATTCTTTGAATTGTACGCCACAACGCTAACGGATCGATTCGATGGATTCAAGGTTTGGGTATCAGGCGTTCAGAGTACCGACTTCAGTCGGGCAGTACTTTTGTAAAGCAAGAGCATCGTTACCAGAAAGCACAGCCCGACTGAAGTCGGTACTCTAAGCGCCTGATACCGTGGATTGCTTTGCCGACGAACGCATGCTTTATTGTGTGACGACGAGAAAGGTATACCGATGCGAACCTTCCTGATGACACTTGCGGGCGTATTGCTGTTGCTGGCCCGGCCTGATCGTGCGCTACAGAACGATGAGATGTTCAAGAGCCGTTCAATAAAGATCGGCGCGACTGAGTATCAGTATCGTGTGTTTGTGCCGAATGGCTGGTCAAAGAAAAAGAAAAGGCCGGTCGTTCTCTTTCTTCACGGCGCGGGCGAACGAGGCGACGACAACACCGTTCAAACCAGGGTCGGCATCGGTCCGGCGATACTGCGACAACAGGAAACCTTTCCTTTTGTCGTAGTGCTTCCGCAATGTCCGAAGGATCATTGGTGGACAGAGCCCGAGATGCAGATACTCGCCCTAAAGACGCTCGAGCAGACAGCGAAGGAATTCAAGTGTGATTCGAAGAGAACACTTCTGACCGGGCTGTCGATGGGGGGCTACGGTTCGTGGTTGATCGCTGCGAACAATCGGAAGAAGTTTGCTGCGCTCGCGGTCATTTGCGGCGGGGTAATACCACCGCCGGGCGTCAAAGTTCCCGGGACAGACGTAGCCGCCCCGGCGGATCCGTATGGCGCGATCGGTTTGAAGATCGCTCGAACTCCAGTGTGGGTTTTTCACGGCGGCGCCGACACTGTCGTTCCGGTGTCGGAGTCTCGCAAAATGGTCGAAGCGTTGAAGGCGCAGCGTGGTAATGTGCGCTACAACGAATACGACGGCGTGGGGCATAACTCCTGGGACAAGGCTTACGCTGAACCGGAATTGTTTCCGTGGCTTTTGTCTCAGCACAGGTAGCGTTTCAACGGAGATAGGAGCGAAAGATGGCGAAGGATGTTTTCAAAGGAATCAGAATCGTCGGCACTTCAAATGAGAGCTTCAGCAATGCAATTGAGGTTGCAATCGAGCGTGCAACGCAGAGCATTCGTGAGCTCCGCTGGTTTGAAGTGCGCGAGCAACGCGGAGCGATTCGCGACGGCCGAATCGAATATCAGGTCACGCTCGAAGTGTTTTTCAAGCTGACGGCCGATGACGGCGCGAAATAATCAACCGCGAGGCACTTCGCTCATCAGCGCGAGCAGGTTGTTGTCGACGTCTCGAAAATCAACCAGCCATAAATCGTGATCCGCAAGGCGCGCGATCATGTTCGGCTTACTTTCGAACTTGACGCCTCGCGAAGTCAGCTCATCATAAGCCTGCTGAATTTCCGCAACTTTGAAATAGATGATCGAGCTGGGATGATCGAACTCCGGCCTGTCGGGAAGGCCAAGCATCAGCCTGATTCCGTCGCAATCGAAGAAGGCCATGTTCGGAACTTCGAAGAGAAACCTCATGCCGAGCGTGTCGCGATAAAAGGCAACCGCCTTTCCGATGTCGTGAACGTTCACGCAAATCTGCCCGATCTTCGATAGCCCGAATTGCGACATTGTTTCTGTCACGTCTTTGACTCCTTTATCGCTCATTAGTGACGATCAGCCAAGAACCGCACTCACACCGGTATATCCCAAGCTCGGGTGTGAGTCTTAGCTCATTGCAGGCAGGGCAGTGGAAAGAGTAGACGTATCGGCCGTGATTGTCATTCCAGAAGTGATCTTCAATCAGGACCTCAACGCCGATCTGCCGCTTCGTCACAACGACATTATAAGGGAACGGGCGCAGGGCAGCGCAACGCAAACCGTTCGTATCACGCGACCGCGCTAACATCTAGCGCGGGGGCGCAACATCTGCATCGCGGCAGCCGGCGCCGTGACACTTTCTGTAGACATTCAGCCATGCGTCCAGACGGTTAACCAAACCCTTGTCTGCTTTGTTGATGATGTTATCAAGTTCGTAAGGGTCCGCGTGAAGATCGTACAATTCGCGCTCGCCGGTGGAGTAGACGACATAAATATTCGCCGGCGTGCGCAACGCAGCATAAGCCGGAATCCCCTGACGCGACGCGGCGAGTTGAGTCTCAAACATGTCTTGAGGCTCAAGCACCTGTCTACGCGGACGGACCCTGCCTGCGTTGAAGTGGACCTCCTCCTGTTCGACCAGGAACGCTCCACGCCAACGTTCGCCTCGCCCTACGCCGTGCAGAAGCGGCACAAGCGACCGGCCGTCAACGAAGTCCGGAACTTGAGCATTGGCCAATGCGGCGAACGTCTGCGCAAGGTCGAGATTGCCTACGAACTCCTCCCGTTCAACACCTGCGGGCACGCCAGGACCGCGGACAAACAAGGGCACGCGAATGTCTTCTTCATAAGCCGTCAGTTTTCCGGCATGAAGGCGATGCTCGCCGAGGTGAAACCCATTGTCCGACGCGAAGAAGATGTAAGTATTCTCGAGTTGTCCTGTAGCTCTCAGCGTGTCCAGGACATGCTCAATCAGGTCCTGGACGGCAAGCATTGACTGAAGCCGTCTGCGATAGAGGTTGTCCATTTGCATCTGCGCCGCCGGCATCAACGGCGGTCGTGACTGCACCCACGCTGGTTTGTCCGACACATCCGCTTCATTGTAAGAAGGCGGGCGGGGAGCTCTCACTCCAGGAAAAGCGCTCGCGTGGCGAGGCGCCGGAGTAGCAGGTTGATGAGGCGCATAGGTTGCGACAAAGAGAAAGAAAGGCCGTTGGTCCGTAGCAGTCTTCTGAATGAAAGTCACCGCCTTCGCCGAGAGCACGTCCGTCAAATAGTCCCCCGGTTGATTGCCGTATCTGACCAGATTTCCGTTCTCATTCAATGTGTAGTTGAACTCACTGTACGGATTGCCGCTGGACGGACTATCCCATTCCTCCCATCCGGGCGGAATGAAAACTGGCGCCGCGCTGTTAGGGTAGCCGTTCAAGTACTTCCCCATATACCCCGTTCTGTAGCTCGCCGCCTTGAGCCATGTCCCCACTGTTGATTGGTCTTCCTGCAGCGAGTGAAACTTTTCGAATCCACCATTGGGCGGCCCATTTCCAAGCACCTGATGATTGTGTACGTACTGAGAGCGTTGTATCGACGAGCGCGATGGGCAACACAGCGACTCGGTAACGAACATATTGGGAAACGTCAGTCCTTGCCCCGCGAGCATGTCCTTGAGCTTGGGAACTTGTTCGAGTGTTCCAAGATTGCGGTCGAGGTCATCGGTCAACACAAACACGATGTTTGGTCTCGCGCGCGAGCCTTGCGCCGGCGGCCTTCTCTGTGCTCCTGCCTGCGCGAGCATTGCCAAGCCGATCAACAACAGTGCTGCGATCACAAGCGGCTTCCTACCAGGTCGAAATGTTTTCATACCTCACAAGCCTCCGATGATTGAGTGGGAGAATACGTAGCGATCGGGAGAGTAATGCGGGTGGGGTCAGACCCGCAGAAGCGAAACAGCTTGAGATGATGACGATGCGTTTGGCGCCGAATCATTTCTTGTCGCATTCAATCGCGTGGATTAAGTGCAGCGCGGACAGCTTCCAGAGCTTCTACGCGATGGCCGCAGTAGTCGTGCGCAGCGTCTTGCAAATCGCCTTCAGCAGATCCCAGTGCGCCTATCGCTCGATTGATATTCGGGTGACGTTCGCCGGCAGTTGAGCTCGTCGGTTCCGAGTCCAACACCTCATCGCCTGCGCTGCTCTTGGAATCGCATTGAAGTGCTTTTTGCAGGTGACCGAGGGCCGCATTCGTAGCCTCGAGCGCTTCGACTCGATGACCACAATAGTCGTGCGCCGCGTTCTGCAAGTCAGTCCGCGCCGCCTCCAGTGCGCTTACGGCGCGGTGAATCAATGGATGCCGTTCGGCGCCGGCGCTCGATTGTTGAGCGTTTAGAAGCAGTCCAACCAAAGCAAGTGAAGCAAAAACATTCAAGAAGACTCGTCGCATAAGATCCTCCTGAAATTCTGATGAAGTTCCAATAAAAGTCTTCGAGCACATACCGCTCAAACTCTTTTGAAGGGAACGACAGCTTCTCGCGTGCAACTGACAGTTGCGCGCTATTGAGATTTCACGGGGTCCTATGTCGACCGGCTCGAAATCCTTCGGTCGGAAGATTCGAGCGGGCGGCAGCTCTATGGCAATTGGATCCTGAACGGGTTCCCACCGCTCCTCAGAACCATCTCTTTACTTCCGATCACCGCACCATCTGGCCCAAGAACCCTTATCGACACTCGATGGCCGGCGGTCCATCCGCAACGTCTCCAAACGCCCTTGGGTCCGGTTTGACCCTGATACTGCGTCGATTCGTCGATTACAATTACTCGAGCTCCTTTGACGGGATTTCCGCCAACTCGAGTAACAAAAATTCCGAGACAGGTGTCACCCGGCGCAGTCTTAGTAGCCTCTTCTTCAGGTGCAGCAACCGGTGGCGGCGCAGAAGCTTCGTGAGTGTTTGCGTTCTTGGGTGCGGGCTCCTGTTTCGTGGGCTCTGCCGACTCCTTCTTTGCCTCAGTTGAAGTCATATTCTTGTTCGATTTGGCGACGGAAGGAACGGCGCCAGGCGCTACTGAATTTGGTGATTGCGTTGAAGCAGTCTGTGAGGGCGAGGTCGAAGACCCGGCAGCGGCGGCCGTTTGAGAGTCTGAGTTAGCAAGTTGCGAGCTTCCGCTGTTTCCGCGAAAAGCAAAATAGCCGCCTGCCGCCAGCACGGCGACTAAAGCTACCGCTGCAGCCGCGATTCTCTTGCTGGAGCGCGATGCTACTTTACCGGTCGTTGCGGCTTGCATCGGTGCGCCGGTCGGCGCTGGCTGAGCAGACATCGAAACAGGCTCAAGCGATGCGGCCTGTTTGTCGGCGACTGTGACATATTCGTTTTCGAGCGAGCCGACGGTGCTCGCGAATCCAATCTCGCGTGTGTTTGCCGACGCGCTCGACATGGGAGCCGTCACGGCGGCAGATGGAGAAACAGTTTCATTGATCGGCGGAACGGTCGTCTCGCCGCCGAATGGCATCCCTTTGTCGCCACCCGAGCCCGGATACATCATCGTCTTTTCTTCGCTCGAGTCGTCTCCCTTCAACCGCGTATAAGCCGCAACCAACTCCGCGGCAAAATCGGTAGCGCTTTGCTGCCGCCTCTCACGATCCTTCTCGAGGCCTTTGAGAACTACTTGATCGACCAGTGCGATGTTAGCGAGTTCCGGGCGCGATTTGCTCGGAGGCTGCGGCGCCTCGTTGATGTGTTTGTACATCACTTGTACCCACGAGTCGCCTTCGAAAGCAACCCTACCCGTGAGCATCTTATTCACTACCATCGCGAGCGAATAAATGTCCGAGCGGCGATCGATCTTGTCTCCGGTCTGGCCGAGCGTCTGCTCGGGTGACATATAGTCGGGCGTTCCCATTACGACGCCAGTTTTCGTTTGCGCGCCGCTCGAGCCTGGCTCCGACAGTCTGGCGATTCCGAAATCCAGAACTTTTACAACAAGCGCGCCTTCATCATCGCGAGTCAGCATTATGTTCGCCGGTTTTATATCTCGATGGACGATCCCGATCTTATGAGCCGCGGAGAGTCCGGCGGATATTTGTTTTGTGATTTCGACAACCTCATTTAAAGGCAGGCTGCCGCGCTGTTCGATTTCGTGTCCGAGATCCGAACCCTCGACGTACTCCATCGCCACGTAAAGCTGACCGTCGTCGGTGATTCGGCTTTCATAGATCATTACAACATTGCGGTGATGGATTCGGCCGGCTGATGCAGCTTCGTTCTCGAAGCGCCTCATTATGTCTGGGTTCTCGCAGCAGGCGCGATTCAATACCTTGAGCGCAACCAGTCTTCGACCGACGCGCAACTGCTCGGCAAGGTATACGTCTCCCATTCCACCCTTTCCGATTAGTCGGATAATGTTGTAGTCGCGTGTGATTTGCGGGCTGAGCGAGCCAGCCGCGGAATTGTCTGATGTGTTCATTCGGATCAACGTCCATCCACTGATCACTTAATTAGGGAGAGGCTGTGGATTACCGCGGAACTTATTCGACGAAGGAGAAATTCGAACGATGAAGTTCTCGCTCCGGTTGTTGTTCAATCTACAATTCGCCCGGTTTTGAGTCAAGGCCATCAGAGTTGTTCGTAGTTGACTTCGCTGACGAGCCTGAATGCGCTCTAGATTTCTCGATTCGCCAGCCGTATGCGAGAATTGTTCGCCAGCGGACGAAAACACTTGGAGCGTGTCATGAAATTTGCCTACCACTCTGCACCCAGTACGCTATTGCCCAGATTTCTCTCGTTGCTCTTTTGCTTTGTTATTCTCATTGCTCTGTCATGTGCTCAGTCGCCGCCGAAGACTTCGACTGCCAGCGAGCTTCGTCATTACGAACTCAAAGTCTCTGATCTTCCTCCCGCGCAAGTACAACGCGGTCCGGTGAACTTCTCGCGCATCATTCCAAAGCCGCAAGGCGCGCAGCTCACGATGCCTGCCGGCTTTCAGGTAGATGTCTTTGCCGAGGGCGATCTTCAGCGTCCGCGATGGCTCGCGCTCGCGCCGAACGGCGATGTGTTTGTAGCTGAATCGGAGGGCAATCGGATTTCAATTCTCCGCGATTCGGATGGCGATGGGCGAGTCGATCAGAGATTCATATTCGCCGAAGGTCTCTCTCGGCCATTTGGAATGGCCTTCTGGCGAGACTATCTCTACGTCGGCGACACGGATGCAGTCATTCGGTTCAAATACAGACCGGGCCAGACGAAAGCTGAAGGCGCGCCCGAAAAGATCGCCGACCTTCCGATGAATGGCTATCGCGAGCACTGGACTCGAAACGTAATCTTCAATCCATCCGGGACCAGGATGTACGTCACGGTAGGCTCTAAGTCCAATGTAGATGCCGGCGAAGAGCCGATGCGCGCGGCGATTTCGGAATTCAATCCTGATGGGAGCGGGCATCGCATTTTCGCGAGCGGCACTCGCAACCCGATTGGACTTGCGTTCAATCCCACAACTGGCCGTCTGTGGGCAGCAGTGCAGGAACGCGACCTGATTGGTGACGAGCTGGTGCCCGATTATGTGACGGCGATCGATCAGGGCGCATTCTATGGCTGGCCCTATTCTTACATCGGTCAACACGAAGATCCTCGACGGAAAGGCGAGCGCCCGGACCTGGTCGCTAAGACTGTTGTGCCGGACGTCCTCATTCAAGCTCACTCTGCCATACTCGGATTGGTCTTCTACGACGGAGGAATGTTCCCGGATGAATATCGCGGGGACGCGTTTGTTGCGCTTCACGGATCGTGGAACCGTTCAAAACGAACTGGCTACAAAATCATTCGCATCAAATTCAAGAATGGAAAGCCGGTTGGCGGATACGACGATTTCATAGCCGGTTGGATGCTCAGCGAAGATAACCCTGAAGTGTGGGGTCGCCCTGTGGGCTTGCTTGTGTTGAAGGACGGCTCGATGCTGATTACAGATGACGGCGCCAACAAAATCTGGCGCGTCACCTACAGGAAGCGCAAGTAAGCCGCGAGGCGAGTGAGCGCTAGCCGAACCGGATGATTATCCGATCTTCAATCCGATTCAAGGCACTTGCTTTTTGAAATGCAAGCATGGTAAAAATGAATTACTGAAAGCAGCAATTGAGGTGCCTCCTCAATTCCTGAAGTGAGCGGAATGGTAGAGGACGGGAAACTGGATGTGCAGTTCTCGTCCTCATTTTTTTCGTCCAGATTCCGCGAATTGCCGCGCTTCAAATCTACCGTCTTTGCTGACGGGGAGTGACCGTTTCTCTGGATTGCTGTCCGCATGAGGCGTCCATATACTGCGAGTAATGAGAATTCGCGATGCTTCCATAGATGAACAAGTTGCGGAGCGTACGCTTACGACCAATGTCTGGACGGCGGCAAATGTCCTTAGCTTCTTTAGAATCGCGCTTGTTTTCCCTTTTTTGTACTTGCTTGTGGAAGGACGCTTCGGTCTCGCTCTTGCGGTGTTCTTCATCGCAAGCGCAACCGACTTCTTGGATGGCTATGTCGCTCGAAGATTCAAACAGCAATCTTCATTAGGCCGGTTTCTCGACCCATTGGCCGATAAACTACTGACGACTGCGGGATTTGTGGCACTCGCAGTTCCTCGATCGGCATTTCCGACGGTTCCCGTCTGGCTTGCCGCAATCGTAGTTGGGCGAGACCTGTTGATCGTGGCCGGTGCATTGTTTGTCTATTATTCTACCGGTGTTCGCACATTCAAACCTACGTTCCTGGGTAAAGTTAATACACTATTCGAGCTGGGCCTGATCGTCTGGTTTCTAGTTTTTCACACGACCGGTAAGTTGATCTTCCTGCTACCTGCTTTGTATGCGATTGTCGCCTTGTCCGTCGCCGTATCCAGCGTCGAGTACACCATCCTCGGGCTCAAGATGTTACGGTCGCGACAATAACTCCCCAATCCGATAAAGGGGATTCATCAGCTAGAAACTAAAAGAAGAAATTTCTGACATAAGGCTATATAAAAAACTTGACAGCTTGAGACTCAGATATTAGTATTCAGTTGATTTCAAACTGGAGGCAATTAAGAAATGAGCAAGATCATAGGCATTGACCTTGGAACCACCAACTCAGTTGTTGCTGTTATGGAAGGTGGCGAACCTGTGGTGATCAACAATTCTGAAGGAGCCCGTACAACTCCTTCGGTCGTTGCATTCACCAAAGACGGCAATAGATTGGTTGGGCAGGTGGCAAAGCGTCAATCCGTTACCAACCCAGAAAACACAATTTACTCAATCAAGCGATTCATGGGACGGCGCTTCGATGAAGTAAACGAAGAAATGAAGATGGTGCCTTACAAAGTTATCCGAGCCGGCAACGACGTTCGCATTCAAGCCGGAGGGAAAGAATGGTCCCCGCCTGAAATCTCGGCGATGATTCTTCAAAAGCTCAAACAAGCAGCGGAGGACTATCTGGGCCAGAAGGTGACTCAAGCCGTAATCACAGTGCCCGCGTATTTCAACGATTCTCAGCGACAGGCGACCAAAGATGCAGGCAAGATCGCGGGCCTTGAAGTCATGCGAATAGTCAACGAGCCAACTGCGGCCGCGCTCGCATATGGTCTGGACAAAAAGAAAGATGAGACGATCGCGGTATTCGACTTCGGCGGGGGCACGTTCGATATTTCGATCCTTGAAGTAGGCGAGGGAGTAGTCGAAGTCAAGTCTACAAACGGTGACACTCACCTGGGCGGCGACAATATCGATCAGCGAATAATCGATTGGATCGTTGAAGAGTTTCGAAAGGACCAGGGCATCGATTTATCGAAAGACAAGATGGCGCTTCAACGTCTGAAGGAGTCGGCGGAGAAGGCCAAGATTGAATTGTCTTCGACGATGGAAACGGAGATCAATCTCCCGTTTATCACGGCGGATCAGTCAGGTCCGAAGCATCTGGTGATGAAGCTGACTCGCGCGAAGTTCGAGCAGCTTGTCGACGACATTTTGCAGCGCACTATCGGTCCGTGCCGCGCCGCGCTTGAAGATGCGGGAATGAAAGCCGATAAGATCGATGAAGTCGTGCTTGTGGGAGGATCGACTCGTATACCGAAGGTCCAACAGATGGTGAAGGAGTTCTTCGGTCGCGAACCTCACAAGGGCGTGAACCCCGATGAAGTAGTAGCTGTCGGCGCCGCGATTCAAGCAGGTGTGCTCGGCGGCGAAGTCAAAGACTTGTTGCTGCTTGACGTAACACCGCTCAGTCTTGGAATCGAGACCCTCGGCGGTGTTTTCACCAAGTTGATCGAGCGCAACACGACGATTCCGACTCGCAAATCGGAAATCTTCTCGACCGCTTCCGACAATCAAACCTCTGTCGAAGTCCACGTGCTTCAAGGCGAGCGGTCGATAGCGGCGCAAAATCGAACGCTTGGCAAGTTTCACCTTGTAGGCATTCCGCCTGCGCCTCGAGGCGTTCCGCAGGTCGAAGTAACGTTTGACATCGACGCGAACGGTATCGTCAACGTTTCTGCGAAAGATCTCGGCACCGGACGCGAGCAGAAGATCACGATCACCTCTTCGTCGGGTTTGGCGAAAGACGAGATCGATCGCATGATGCGCGATGCCGAATCGCACGCCGAAGAAGATCAGCAGGCTCGCGAGCGCATTGAGGCGCACAACAAACTCGACGGCATGATCTACTCGACCGAGCGCACGTTGTCAGAGCACAAGGACAAGATCGACGCCGCGACTTTGAGCGACATCGAGTCGGCGCTGGCTGATGCGAAAGGCAAGCTGGATTCGACTGACACGAAGGAGATCAACGAGGCCTACGACCGGCTTGTGAAATCTTCACATAAGCTCGCAGAAGTGATGTATCAGCAGGCTTCGCAATCGAGCGGGCCGACCGGCAGCGGTGCCCAGGGCGCTTCAGGCGCGGCGGCAGGCTCGAGCGCAGGCGGTGACGACAATGTGATCGACGCCGACTTTGTGGACGTTGACGAAAAGAAGTGAGGAATGATCCGTGAAGCGTGAAACGTAAAATCGTGAATGAAAAGTTGCGGCGCTGTCGGAAGCAGCGATTCACGAATGACGTTTCACGTTTCATGTTTTACCTATAATGCAGTCTACGGACTACTACAAATTGTTAGGCGTCCCGCGCAACGCGAAGGCTGAAGACATCAAGAAGGCCTATCGCAGACTCGCTCGGCGTCATCATCCGGATGTGAACCCCGGAAACGGTGAGTCCGAAGATCGCTTCAAAGAAATATCACAAGCGTTTGAAGTTTTGTCTGATCCCAAGAAGCGCGAGATCTACGACCGCTACGGCTATTATTCTGATCAGGCTGCAGCCTCCGGAGCTCGCGGAGCCGTCTTCGACTTTGCCAACTTCGGCGCCGCTAACTTTCGTGACATTTTTTCCGAGATCTTTAGCAATGTAAGATCCCAGACCGGTCAACCTCGCCGGCAACCGGCGCGCGGCAGCGATATCGAGTACCCGCTGGGCCTTGAATTCCCACAAGCCATGCGAGGACTGGCTACTCAGATCGAAGTCGATCGTAGCGAAGCGTGTCCGGAGTGCGACGGGTTGGGAGAGAACGCCGGTCGCAGCGTGACCTGCTCTGTTTGCAACGGCACCGGCCAGCAAACGAGGCTGATGGGAGTAACGTCGAAGTGTGATCGCTGCTCCGGCTCAGGAAACGTAGCCGCCCAATGCGCGACTTGTAAAGGGCACGGCACGGTGCCTAAACGTGAGCCAATTCTGATGCGCATACCGGCGGGCGTCGAAACCGGCTCGCGTGTTCGCGTAGCCGGAAAGGGGCATGCTGGAAACCTCGGAGGCCCGCCCGGCGACCTCTACATTGTGACGAACGTCACCGATCACGCCTACTTCAAACGGCACGGCGACAATATCTACTGCACCGTCCCAATAACCGTGCCCGAAGCCGCCCTCGGAGCCAAGATCGAAGTCCCGACTGTTGACGGCAAGGCATTACTTAGGATTCCTCCCGGCACACAATCAGGCCAGAGATTCCGACTTCGAGAGCGAGGCGCTCCGAGTCTGCGCGCGGGCTTCCGGGGAGATCAATTCGTCGAAGTAAAGATCACGCTGCCGGCGGTCATCAGCGAAGAGACCAAGGAATTGCTGGCGCGCTACGCCCGCTACAATCCGGAAAACCCGCGCCGCGAGATGGGTCTCGAATGATGGAACAAGCTCTTTACTGGTTAGTTCCGCTGGCATTGATAGTACTTGTTTTCTGGGCGCTGATTCGAGAAAACGATCGTCGCAAACAGCGAACGGTCGAGGAGTGGGAAAGGGATTACGCTGCGGGCCAGGGCAAGACGAGTCAGTTCATAAAAGCCGGCGCTTTGGGACTTGAGTCAATCCTGGTAGACGAGAAGCGACAAGCCGTTGAATTCATGCAAGACGAACAGCAAGGTATGACAAAGACTGGCGGCAAAGACGACGAAGCAGATCGAACCGCGACGAAAAAGTGATGGCCAAGGGAACGAAGACAAAAAAATATACGATCAGCGTCGTAGCCGAAGAATACGGCGTCCATCCGCAGACGCTGCGCCTGTACGAGCGCGAGGGGTTGATCACGCCGTCGAGGTCGGCGAAGGGAACTCGCTACTACACCGAAGAAGACGTTGAACGGCTCGAGTTGATCTTGAATCTGACGCGCGACCTTGGAGTCAATCTCGCAGGCGTCGAGATCATCTTGAACATGCGAGAAAAAATGAATCGAATGCAGCGGGAGTTTGAAAACTTCCTTCAGTACATTCGTGAGAACATCGCCCAAGAGTTGTTCGGCGGCGATGAACGCACGAAGAGCGCCCTGGTCCCGCGTCGACGAATCGAGCTTGTAGTGAAGAACGGCGACCGGCGCGATTGAGCTATTCATCCGTCGATCCGGCTCTCCAGATACCTCCGCAGAGAGTCGAGGCTGACCTTGTAATTCTTACCGATTCTAAGAGCTTGCAACAAGCCGATGTCTATCCAGAGCTGAATCGTGCGTTGGGACAACCCGGCGATTTCAGCAGTGCGGGCAGTGTCAGCGAATTGCGTTTCGCGTTCTTTGATCGTTGCTCCCAGGTATTGGTTCAGCAGGTCGAGGTCGGTGATCACTTGAGTCCGGGCCTGTTCTGCCGCCCTCTGATCCGCAGTTACTCGTGTTCTGTATGTTGCCATGGGGCCTCCAAGCTAGGATTTAGCTAACACAAGCGATGAGAGGAAAGGTCGACTGAGCAATATACTCTCGACTCGCCGTTACTGATTCACATCAGACTGTTTAGATTTGGCACGGAGTGGCGTCATCCGAAGATGTGATTCTCGCCTCGCGCATTCTGAACCGAAAGGCAAAGATTGTAAAGCAAAATATTTTCGTTCCTGAAAGAGGCAGTTTTGTGCATGGCTAGCGGTGGTTTGAAGAGGTGACCGCGCCTTCTGATTCGTTTCGAACTTGAATAGACGAAGACGGTCGAGGTTAGTATTCGGGTGAGTGACACTCCTGATTGATGAAATGTTCAAAGCAGTATGAATCTAGCCAGCCGATAGGCGACTTGTATGCAAAGATCGAGTTTTGTGGCCCGATGGCATAGTTGCAGACAATACAGTGATGATGTTCCTCAAGAGTATCAATGACTACCTTAACCCACGAAGTCCCTCGAGCCTCGCGGATGTTTTCCTCTAGGAGATCTTTATCAATCCAAGCTCCGTTCACAGAGACTCGGTTGTTACCTTCGGACGGCATCTTTAGTTTCCCTTTAGCGGATACTTCCGCTCAGTGGCAGACCCTCGTCTACGAACATCAACATGTGGCTTACCACCTTGGTGACCTGGTTCCTCATGGATATTGAAAGACCGCCTCGTTCTTGGATTGTAAAATGTCTTCACCTCGGGTCTTAAGCTTCGTGGCGCGCCTAGCTTATTCCCAAGGGCAGTTTCCGCCTCCGACTTGGTCAGATTGCCAAGTATTTGCCAGGTGTTGTAAGCCCTTCGCCCTTTACCGCTCCACCAAGAGCTTTCAATCCCTTTGCGATAGCTACGCTAGCCAGCACTTCCCCAGTCGCGTTGCCCAGGATATTAAGCGCCTTATCTGTGCCACCCTCCTTTACAGCACTACTGATAGCCTCCGCGGCCTGCTTAGGATGAGTAGCGATATCGAAATCCGCCTTCAGAGTACTTCCGATCGACTTGGCTTGGTCGATGACAGTATTCGCAACACATGATGCACAACCAACGACGGAATCCTTTACTATATTCGCTGTACCTACAACAACGTTCGCAGCTCCCTGAGCAACACCTTTCAGGAAACTTACAGTTCCACTAACGACGCCGTTATCGCCATCATCTGGATCATGGCCATCCGGGTCTACATGGCGAGCGGATTGTTTTTCGGCTGCTCTGAGCAGGCGATTCACTTGATCGTAAGGGTAGTTCTGAACGATCGAGACGCTTCCACTGCTCCGGTTAGGCACCGTGATAGTCTGACTCTCAACATTTCCAGCACCGGCAGCACTAGCACAAGCGTCCTGGGATTGGATTACATGTTTGGAGTAAAGGTAAGCCAGAGCATTCGGCGCATCGTGAGGCAAGCTACTAAATGAGAACATCAGTCGCAAGCTTTTTTTGGAGAGTGCCCTTTAAGGCAATTCTTCGATAAACCCGCCGCCGAGGTGGCAGGTCGCTAATTCCTTGAGCTTATCTTCGAAGCTCAGGCGGCAGAGCGCTTCGAGGCCTACTTCATCATGGAAATCGCGAAAGACGCAGAGATGGTGCCGCAGCAACTCAGAAAGCTCCTCTAAAGCAACATGCTGAAAGTTTTCAACGAAACGCTGGGGAAGTGCGATGTCGCTAACATGTGCGCGGCTCTGAGCAGGTCGATAGATCTTTGGCGACGAATACATAAATCTCTTCCATAGTTCAGTCAACTGATGCGAATCTGCAGCTGGAGCACACACATAGGCAGATATAGGTTTGAAAATATTCGCGAGGATCCGCGGCTTTTCCCGCCGGGTTGGACTTTGAACGTATCTAGGCTCGGTTATACACGAAGCGTCCTCTTCAGTGGCGTACAGATCAATATACAAGTACTCTGTATCGCTACAACTTGAGAGTAGAAACCTAGCCATCTTGCTCTCCATCTCATCACTCATATTCCGGTCATAGTTGATGAACAGATGTGCGTACGTCTCAGTCATTCTTTACCTCACTCGTTTCGTCAATCTAACTTTTTGCCCGTGATGCCGCGATGTGGACCGTTTTTCACTCGTATGTGAAATCGCCGAGGTGTGCCGGGCCTTATCTGCGCCCTTCCTACGTCAAGCGCACGCTTTCCCCCGCAATGATACTCACACTTGTTTCGCTTGGATTAGATTTGGCGACAAACCGAAAGAGCCGTGATGATCCAACCCCGACGCCACCACGTTGCCCTAACCGCGCGGCAGCTCCCTCTACTACTTGCCCGACAGGTTTGACGGCTGCTGTGATCGCCATTGTCGTGACAACCTGTCCCTCGGCCTTTCCCAGAATCTGAAATGCCTGCTTTGGGTTTTCATTGACATCGCGGTTGACGGCTTTTGCAGCTTCTATTGGGTGTCTAGCGATTTCCAAGTCAGCTTTCAGGGTTTCCTTTGCGTTGTCGTATGGATCTTATCCTTCTTCCAGACATTTCCCTGAGGATCTCTGTAACCTTGATCCCCTCTGAGTTTTGTCAAGCTTTTTTGGTCAGAGCCAGTGATATCTTGCCTTAGTCCACTCTTGGCGGTGGAAATGAGTTTCAATTTTGGCGACTGCGTTATCCATTAGTCACTCAGGCCAGCCCTTTTTCCTCCCCTTCTGAATGGTCTTCTGGCATCACCTTCAGATCTTCCTTGAAGGATCTAATGTGGCAGGGTCTCTAGTACCAAAAGCGCTTCTTCTTCATAGTCATCGAGATTATCTGATATCCAGCGTTCGCCACTTCTCATTAAATGAAAGCGGACACTACAGCCGGACTGACCGTAGGCTACGATGATCGTAAACCGTTCCTGTAAAAACGACGATGCGAGTTCCTCGACTATCCGACGAGCGAAAGCGATTCCCTGCTCCAAGTTAATAAGCTGATTTGGATCAGTGTCCATATCAGTGAGGTAATCATCAATATGGATGTGGTTGACAAAGCACTCATAACCTGTGAGGTCTTGAAAACTAGTCGTCGGAGTCTTAGAGAACTTTGCTTGCGTCTTCAACAAGTACGCGCCACCAGTACGAACAAAACCGGAATTTAGCAAAGCGGCCAGCTTATTGTTGAGAGTCTGCTTGCGTGGCGTGGTAGCTAGCTCCGCAGCACGGTAGAGCTCTTGCATCCTACTGTTCATTCTGATTTCAGTGAGCTTCTCCAAGAATCTTGAGTCCTTTCTGTATCCCCTTTGGACTCCCGGGTTGCTTAGCAGCCGCTTGTTCTGGGAAGCGGATGCTCCAGTGAATTCCTTCTTAGTGGGGTCGTAGAGGTACTTGTTACTTTTTTGTCCTGATAATGAATCTGTCCCGGCCTTTGCCCTGGGTTAGGATTTTCGACATCAATCCGTTCTTTGCCCTGCCCGCGATAAACCGTGGTACTTGTTGTCTGCGTCCCTCGTTCTCCAAAGACTGGCTTCTTGTCGTTGGGGTCGCCTGCCTCTCCTCCTCTGTCCACCGCCTGCGCCTGTTGTTGTTTGTTCTGTTGTCCCTCCCGAACGATCCTAAAGTCTTCCATATCCTGTTGTGCAGCCGACTTGCCCCCATGTTCTGCGGCATACTTCGCCACTTGACCGATCCCCTGTCCGATAGCTTTTAGATCACTCCAAAAGACGCTACCCACATCCGTTACCAAATCAAGGATCTGCTGAGTCTGCTCCTGTGTAAGACGCGTTGGATCAATCGGTCCCGGGATGGTACGTCCCCTCGTGCGTGACTGGTGCCCATCTAGATCGGTGTAACGCAGTGGGTTGTTGTAGCAGAACTGATACTTGTTGAGTGACTGCGGCTCTGCTAAGTCCGCATAAAGGGTCGGATTCTCCGATGCGTTGTCTGCAAAGTAATACAAATCGTCCGGCCCTCCGACAAACTCATCAGGACTTGTGAATCGACCTTGCGCACTCGAATAGTATCTCGCAAGGAAGTAATCCAACCCCGACTCACTGTCTCTTTCTTTTTGGGTGAACTTCTGTTTGGTCGAATCCGCAGCGCCGTAGCCCATCACTACTGTCCGACCGCTGATTCCTGAACTAAGCTCTTCCCCAAACGGAAGGTAGTCATACCGCGCCTGCACCGACTGGTTCTGTTTCGTCACCACTCGCGTGCTTCCAAGGTGATCGGTTGTCAAATAACTTGTCCCGCCTCCGTTCGGAGCCGACGGTACTGGATCGCTTGCATACTCTGCGATCAGCTTCCCCATTGCATCATAGACAAACACCGTTGTCACGGCTGATCCGGCAGGGCCGACCGTCTTCATCACTCGATGGCCGTCTCCATCGTAGCTGTAAGTCGCAGGCTGCCCGTTGACGTTCGCAGTCACTTGCCGGTTTTCTCCGTCATAAGTGAAAGTGCTGCCAGCCGCGTCTGTGTCCAGGTTTCCCGATCCGTCGTAGTGGCTGAACCCCATCACCAACCGGTTGTTCGTAGGACTGATCTGACTCGATAACGTCGGCGTCAGACTTGTGTTCGGCACGTAACCTGTCACCCAGCGGTTGCCAAACACGTCGTAGCCGTAGCTTTGATTCCACTGCTGAGTCCCGCTCACTGATTCGGTCGCAGTCTGCAGCCGGTTCACCTGGTCGTAGGTGTAGCTCTGAGAGAGAACCGTCCCGGTGGTACCTACAGTGATGGTCTGGCTCTCGACGTTGCCATTGTTCTTCGTCGCATCGAGCGTTCCGCTTACCTTAACTCCGAACGTGTAGTCGAGTCCCAACGTGCTTGTGCTCGATGTGCCCGTGCTTGTTGTTCCCAATCCTATTTGCGTTGGCTGAAGTCTCGAGTTGAAGTTCGTATGCTCCCACAAATTGTTTCCGAGCTGCATCGATCCTATTGCGCCGTGCGCAGTGTAGCCGAACGATGATGCATAGGTCTTATTCGCTTCTCCGGTCTTCTGTCCGGTGATCCCGTTGAGCCGCCCCGCGTTGTCGTAAGCCGTAGTGATGACCCTGCCCGAGGGATAGGTCTCGGTCAACTCCATCCCTGCTTTGTTGTAAGTCGCTCCCATCGTGTAGGTCTGACCGTTGGTCGCTTGACTGTATGCTGTCGGTCTGCCCATCGGGTCGTAGCTCGCGTAGGTGTAAGTCGAGACTCCGGATGTCGTCACCGACGCCAGCCGCCCCACTCCGTTGGTCGAGGTGTCGTAGGCATAGGTCACCGACGGCGTCGCGGGTGTTCCGGTGTAGGTTCGAGTCAGAACTCGATTAAGCGAGTCGTAGCCGTAGGTTGTTGTGAATCTGCCGTCAGTCTTCGTAGCAAGGTTAGAGGCCAGGTCGTACGTATAGCCGATGTGTCCGTTCTCGGGGTTGGTCGCATCGGTCAGCCTCGACAGCCCATCGTACGAGAAGGTTCTCGATTGCCCGGACTGGCTTACGCTTGTGAGATTTCCTCGCGCGTCATAGCCGTATGTGGTGGTCGCATAAACGGTGGTCGCGGGAGCTTCATTCATCTCTTCGATCTTGATCAATCGGCCGATTCCATCCACCGTGCTGCGTCTTTGCTTGTTGGCTTGGTCGCGGACCGTAGTCACTTCGCCGTTGAAGGTCGTAACCACGCTTCCGGTCCAGCTTGAGTTAGTGCCGGAGTCAGGTGGCTGTGCGTCACCAGAAAATGTTGCGACTTCGGTCGCTCGGCCGTCCAGATCGTAGGTGTTGCGCATCCAGCCGTTGGTCGTTGCGCCCGATCCTCGACTCGGGTTTGACGCAAACCTGGTCCTGCCCAGGCCGTCCAGGATTCGGCTTGACGCGATTGTAAAGCTAGCTACTGACGCGTGACTGCCGTCTTCGGCTGCAAAGGCGCCAACCGCGTGCCCGAAACCGTCGTAAGTGTCCTTATACGCAAGCCAGGCGTGTAATAATGTCAATATTTCCTGCCTGACCCCTCACATTTAAGGAATTACACTTTATAACCTTTGAGTATCAGCCTTGCACAGTCTCTCACTTTTTTACTTCGGTCGTGTTTAAAAACGTCGCCGACGAGGCCTACGATTGCCTGCTTGGTAGGATGATCCGTTACTCTAGCTAATACGTGAGATAACCCATGAAGTGCGCCACTTCGACCTGCAGTGAACTTTGCTTCCTTAGCTAACTTCGTTAGTACAGGCAATGCTTCTTCCAGACTCCAATGGTCGCCAAGCAGGTCTCCTGCCATCCAAGCAGCTTGGGCGGTTTCAGATCGCGTATTCAATAGGTAGGCTTCTAACAACGAAAGGATCTCTTCCGAGAACTCCTTAGCGTTTGTCAGATCCCGTACGCGGTCCAGAAAGCAGAACAAGGAGAAGTGAACTTCGTAGACCATCCTGCCGGACCGTTTGTTGATCCAGCGGCGAATGTTCAAAATCGAGTCTGGAAGCAAGGCTACGAGTATTTTGATCACCGCCACCCGTACTTGCTCGATACTGCGAAGGGATTCTTTTCGCAGCGTACGTTCACATAGTGACAGCAATCGGGCACGCTCTACTGGCTTTAGTCCTTGAACCTTATTAGCAAGAGCCTCGAACGATGCCAAGTATGAATTCAAACAAAGCACAGCATCTATTTCTGACAAGCGGGTAAAGCTGTCGCCTTTCTTTCTCTTAAGCCGCGCGGTCATCCTATGGTCGACCCCTTGGCCATTTTTGCCTAATTTCCTTTTCATGACCCTTTATTTCTTTTTCTAATTTTCGTATGGCCTCTTCAATGGGACCGCGTGTTTTAGGTCTTTTTGCCCTCCCGAGCTTGTCTGTCAACTCGCGCAGTACCCGCCGCGCGGCCTCTCGCCCTTTAACGTGCTTGTCGTGCTCAGATCGACTCTTTCCTTTCTTTTGCAGAGGAGCAGGTGGAGCCATAGGCTGCACTTGGGTTTGGGGTGGCGTAGTGGTCTGGGGCTGCGCCTCTGTCTTTCCCACCGTATCGGGTACTGGTACTGGCTCTGGAGCCCGAGTGATCAGTGCCTCACCAATCAAAGCCACCACAAGCAGCCCGGTGCCTATGATTGACGTGGCCGGGTTGGGCGACTGGGCCATAGACGCCGCTGTTGCGACCATACCCACCGAACCAGTGCCAATTTGTCTCCGCTTAAGAACGACCTTGTGGCCATCGGGATCAATGCAACTCAATGGGTTGTTGTAACAGTACTGGTACTTATTGAGCGATTGTGGCTCGTGCAAGTCGGCGTAGAAGATAGGATTCTCCGAGACATGTTCTGGAAAATCAAAAAGCTCATCAGGTCCACCCGCGAACTCATCAGGACTCGTGAACCTTCCCTGCGCTGATGAATAGTACCTCGCCAGGAAGTAATCCAACCCCGATTCATTGTCTCTTTCCTTTTGGGTGAACTTCTGCTTCGTCGAATCCCCAGCGCTGTATCCCACGCCCGTGGTGCGAGTGCCCACTCCAGCACCCAACTCTTCCCCAAACGGCAGGTAGTCATACCGAGCCTGTACCGACTGGTTCTGCTTCGTCACCACTCGTGTGCTTCCAAGATCATCAGTTGTCAAATAACTTGTTCCGCCTCCGTTGGGAGCCGGTGGCACTGGATCGCTTTGATACTCCGCGATCAGCTTACCCATTGCATCATAGACAAACACCGTTGTCACTACCGATCCGCTAGGCCCAACCGTCTTCATCACTCGATGGCCGTCTCCGTCGTAGCTATATGTAGCAGGCTGCCCGTTGACATTCGCAGTCACTTGCCGGTTCTCACCGTCGTAAGTGAAACTGCTGCCTGCCGCGTCCGTATCCAGATTCCCTGATCCGTCGTAGTGGCTGAACCCCATCTGGAGCCGGTTGTTCGTAGCACTGATCTGACTGGATAACGTCGGCGTCAACGGATTCAACGTGTAGCCCGGCGACGCGCTCACCCAGCGATTACCAAACACATCGTAGCCGTAGCTCTGGTTCCACTGCTGAGTCCCGCTCACTGATTCGGTCGCAGTCAGCAGCCGGTTCACCTGGTCGTAGGTGTAGCTTTGGTTGATGACTGTTCCACTCGTGCCAACGGTGATCGTCTGGCTCTGAACGTTCCCGTTGTTGGTGGATGCCGATGTGCCGAAGGTGTAGTCAAGTCCTAAGGTGCTTGTGCTCGATGTGCCCGTGCTTGTTGTTCCCAATCCTATCTGCGTTGGCTGAAGCCTCGAGTTGAAGTTCGTATGCTCCCACAAATTGTTTCCGAGCTGCATCGATCCTGTCGCGCCGTGCGCCGTGTAGCTGAACGATGATGCATAGGTCTTATTCGCTTCTCCGGTCTTCTGTCCGGTGATTCCGTTGAGCCGCTGTTATTCGTCTGTCTCTTTTCGTCCGTTTTGCGGCTGCGGTGTCGATTGTTTTTCGTTACTTCAAACTAAAAGGCCAAAACCTACCGGGAACTGTATAAACATATTTACGACTGAGTTCAACCAAGCAAGGAAGCTCGCAATTGGGGTCGCTAGCTTCTGGCTCGCTCATCGCCGAAAGAAAGCCTCTGAGCGCCAGCGTTAAATCTTTAACGTGAGATGGCTCTTCCTCGGACCACCCTCCGGTAATCTTCAAACCGTCGGTCTCTACTAGGACTCGCCTGCCCTCGGCGTCATAGAGCATTTCTGAATTCTCTTCGACATCTATAGGCTCCAGGTGAAGAAAAGCGTCCTGCAATGTAGCGTAGACTGCAACATCTAAGCCATCAACGGCGAAAATTGGCGGCTTAGGATGGCGCTTTAGCGGCCCTTCTCCCAAGGACGATGCCATTTCATTGATCCTCCTGGTAAAGTTTTTCCGTTAGGTCCGACAATTCTTCGATGGTAGTGCGGAAATCTGCCAATTGGATGACCCGTGCGATTTCCAAAGGGCGCTATTCTAAAATTATTGCCAATCTTGAATTCCCTTCCTGCCTTAGCCATGCCACCCAGCTCTTTAGCCCCCTTTGCCAGTACTATAGTAGCCGCAACACTCCCGGAAGCGTGACCGAGGATGTAAAGTGCGTTGTCTGTGCCACCCTCTTTTATAGCCCCGACAACTGCTTTTGCGGCTTCCTTAGGATGGGTAACAATGTCTAGGTCTGCCTTGAGAGTGTCTTTTATGTCTTTGACAGTTTCCTTTATCGTATCAACTGGATGCGTCACTAAGCCAACCGCACCCGTTGCGGTGCCTACAACGGTGTCGACGACTCCCATAACCTGACCCTTCTCATAGCTGATCCAACCACTCAAAAAGCCTCCGCCTTTTTCTTTCTCATCGCCAGGATCATGACCATCTCGATCCGCATACCTGAGCGGGTTGTTGTAGGCGTACTGGTATTTGTTTAGTGATTGTGGATTGGAGCTATCTGCGTAGAAGGTTGGGTTCGCAGATGCTTGATCGGAAAAAGCAAACAGATCGTGCGGTCCGCCCGTGAACTCGTCTGGACTCGTGAACCTCCCTTGGGCTGATGAGTAGTACCTCGCCAGGAAGTAGTCGAGCCCACTCTCAGTATCTCGCTCCTTGCCCGTGAACTTCTGTTTGGTCGAATCCGCAGCGCTGTATCCCATCGCGATCGTGCGACTGCTAATGCCCGAACCGAGTTCTTCCCCAAACGGCAGGTAGTCGTATCGAGCCTGCACACTTTGATTGGCCTTCGTCACAACACGAGTGCTGCCAAGATGATCAGTTGTCAAATAACTTGTCCCGCCTCCATTCGGAGCCGGTGGCACTGGATCGCTCTGATATTCCGCGATCAGCTTCCCCATTGCATCATACACAAACACCGTTGTCACGGCTGATCCGGCAGGCCCGACTGCTTTCATCACTCGATGGCCGTCTCCATCGTAGCTGTAGGTCGCCGGCTGCCCGTTGACGTTCGCAGTCACTTGCCGGTTCTCTCCGTCGTAGCTGAATGTGCTGCCCGCCGCGTCAGTGTCCAGGTTCCCCGATCCGTCGTAGTGGCTGAACCCCATCACCAACCGGTTGTTCGTTGCACTGATCTGACTGGATACTATCGGCGTCAGAGTTGTGTTCGGCACGTAACCCGTCACCCAGCGATTGCCAAAAACATCGTACCCGTAGCTCTGACTCCACTGCTGAGTCCCGCTCACTGATTCGGTCGCAATCTGTAGCCGGTTCACCTGGTCGTAGGTGTAGCTTTGATTGATGACTGTTCCACTCGTGCCAACAGTGATGATCTGGCTCTGGACGTTCCCGTTGTTGGTGGATGCCGATGTTCCGAACGTGTAGTCGAGTCCCAACGTGCTTGTGCTCGATGTGCCCGTGCTCGCCGTTCCCAATCCTATCTCGGTCGGCTGAAGCCTCGAGTTGAAGTTCGTATGCTCCCACAGATTGTTCCCAAGCTGCATCGATCCTATCGCGCCGTGCGCCGTGTAGCTGAACGATGATGCATAGGTCTTATTCGCTTCTCCGGACTTCTGTCCGGTGATCCCGTTGAGTCGCCCCTTGTTGTCGTAAGCCGTAGTAATGACCCTGCCCGAGGGATAGGTCTCGGTCAACTCCATCCCCGCTTTGTTGTAAGTCGCTCCCATCGTGTAGGTCTGAGAGTTCGTCGCTTGACTATATGCTGTCGGTCTGCCCATCGGGTCGTAGGTCGTGTAGGTGTATGTTGACACCCCACTGGTCGTCACCGAAGCCAGCCGCCCCACTCCGTTGGTCGAGGTGTCGTAAGCATAGCTCACCGACGGCGTCGCGGGTGTTCCGGTGTATGTTCGAGTCAGAACTCGATTAAGAGAGTCGTAGCCGTAGGTTGTTGTGAATCTGCCGTCGGTCTTGGTGGCAAGGTTAGAGGCCGAATCATACGTATAGCCGATGTGCCCGTTCTCGGGGTTGGTCGCATCGGTCAGCCTCGACAGCCCATCGTACGAGAAGGTTCTCGATTGCCCGGACTGGCTTACACTCTTGAGATTTCCTCGCGCGTCATAGCCGTAGCTTGTGGTCGAATAGACAGACGTGCTCGGATAGTCGAACAACTCGTCGACGCTGGCCAGCCGGCCTAATCCATCGACCGTGCTGCGGCGTTGTTTGTTCGCCTGGTCGCGAACTGTGGACACTTCGCCGTTGAAGGTCGTAACCACGCTTCCGGTCCAATTGCCGTTGGTTCCGCTGTCGGGCGGTTGTGTATCCCCGGAGAAAGTTGCAACCTCGGTCACTCTGCCTTCAAGGTCATAGGTGTTCCGCATCCAGCCGTTGGTCGTTGCGCCCGATCCTCGACTCGGGTTTGACGCGAGCCTTATTCTTCCCAGCCCGTCGAGCGTTCGAGTGGAAGTGATGGTGAAGTTGGTTGACGACTGCGATCCGTCTTCAGACTCTGCCGCACCAACAGCCCGCCCAAACCCATCGTAGGAATCTCTGTACGTCAGCCACCGCGTATCGTCCAACTGCTTGGTTACGGTCGTGGTGTTGGATGAGGCGGTGGGATAGGTGAATTGAGCGAGTGAAGTGTTTGATCCGCTGAGTCCGTATCCGGCCGTCACTTGAGTTATTCGGTCATACGGGTCATTGTGGTCGGACTTAGCTATGACTCCGTTTGGATCTTTGACCCCGGTGGCGACACCTCGGGCATAGTCGTACTGTGTCTTCACGGCCTGCCCAAGCGAGTTAGTCACCGTAGACGGAAACGCAAAAGTTGGGAATGACGGGAAGAACGTGCCCGACGTGGGATTGGCGCCGTCACCGAAGTTGTCTGTATATGAGATAGTCGTGGTACTCGTTATGTCAACGCCGTTGCTGACATTAGGAACGATTGTCTTGACGACATTGCCGGCGTTGTCGTATTGGCTGTATGACGTCGTATAGACGCCTCCCGTGATCGGGCCGCTGATCAATCGCTTGACGCTTGTTACGTTACCGCGCGGCTGAAACTGACTGGCGAAGGACGCGAAGCGATTTCCGTTGTACTCGCTCATCCCACTATTGACGACTACCGCCGCATGATTGGAGTCCGGCGCATAGTTGTCGTATTCATACTCCGTGTAAGCTTCGACGCCATTCGCTCCGTTCTTTACGGTTTCGCTTTTCAGGAGGCGGCGCATATGAATAATGGCATTCGAGTCAGTGTTGGCGGATGAACCGCACGTAAGACCATCCAGACTGTCATAACAATAGCCGTTCAGTGTCAGGTCAACGAAATAAGCATGATCGGTTTCGCGCAGCAATGTGAACACACCGCCTACCGAGAAGTCATATTCTTTGGTTGTGAGCACGTTGTTGAATTTGTCGTACGTGTACTCGGTCTTCTTGATCTTGCCGCTCTCCAGAGTATGCTGCTCGGTCAGCACGCGCGGGTCATTGGGCGGTTGTTGCTGGCCGTCGCCGGCGGTCTGATCTGTGACGAATGGCTCGCTGCCCCAGTTGACGTCGGCTCGTTGATGCCAGTCACGATTCTCGGTCTCGCTACTACCAGGTCCGGTCGATCGAGTGACCTGGGACTCGCGCGCGTTTTCGAACTTCTCGTAACCAGTTCCGTCCGAGCCGTGCGTCCCGCTTGTAACGCGATACTCCGCGTCAAGCGCCAGGAAGGTGTGCACCTCTGACATCAATAGCGGGCCGGTTGCACTCCCCTGATGCCCTTCGACTGTCACGGTTGGACCCGTACGGGTGTAGCTCCAAACCGCATCGACGTCAGAGCCGTCGGCCATAACCTTGCGCGAGGTTACTGCCCGGTTGAGCATCAAAGCGATTCCGCCACCAGCTTCAGGCAGGAAGCTGCCGCCAGGCTGGGGCGCATATTCGATCTGCGAGACACCGCCGCCCGGATAGACAATCTCTGCCACCTCACCGAATCTGTTGTATTGGAACTGGAATTGTCGCCCGTCTAGCAGTGTGAGGCTAGTTATCGTATTCTCGCCGCTTATCCCGGTCAGTCCCGCATACCAGTCTGAACCCACAGAGTTGTTCGTGTCGTAGAACATATCAAAGTGAGGGTTTGAATCGAGATGTCTGCCGTCCAGACCCACGTCCGAGTTGTAGATTGTAAGCGAAGTAGCAAGATCTGACCGGAGGTGTGCTCCGATAGTGCCGCCGTTTACCGAGACCGTTCGGTCTGCGACGCCATTGTAGCCAGTGATAGTAACGGTGGCTCCGACTATCTGATCCTGAACGCTCACGGCTTGAACTCTAACCTGCCGTCCGAGATGATCCGTATAGGTCACCGAGCCAAACCCGGTGTCGTCGTAAACAAAGTCCAGCACGTTGCCATTTCGATCGATCATCTTTGTGCATCGCCCGCCCGATCCCATCGCGAGTCGCGTCCCGTCCGACAGGAAGACCGATCCGCTGTAGTCGTTTACCAAGGGGTTGAACCCGTTTACTGCGTTCATGATGTAGGTGATCGCCGATCCATCCGTGCTATGCCACACTTTGCCTCGATCTCGGTCTACCGTGTCATTGTTGCAAGGGTTGGGTACTGAATACGGTGCGCCGTCAGTCAGGTCGTCGCGCATCTCCACTTCCGAACCATCGGGAAGCACCACCCACACCTTCGTGAGCGCGTATCTAAACCTCGTTCCTTCGGAAAGGCCAGGACAGCTAAGCGGGTTGATGTTGACTTGACGCACCTTGATCGCCGGTCCCTTACATATCGACCAGCCACTGCCAAGCGGGATGAGGTTGGGCTTGGTTAGGTTCCCGTCATCGAAGGTTGTTGCGTAGTGCTCGATGAAGGTAGTGTGACCTAATTGATCAGTAACGGGTTCTCTTTCGTGATTAGCAGACCATATCTTGCTGTTGTAGGTAAGCGCGACGGTGTAGGCGGCTGACCCGCGCCCGCCGATCGTCACCAGCGGTATGTGCATATTCAGGTTGCCGTTGGCAAGGTTCACGGTCTCAATCTTGTCCTGCGAATAGGTCGACATGCTTGATTGTCCGCCCTTGGACTCGGCTGGGGTGCCTCTGTCGTAAGCGTTCTGATTCTGAGCTAGTGCGACGTTGCCCGCTAGCGTTAGTCCCAGCCCGATGAGCAGCACGTATCGAATCAGCAGTGCTGACTTTTGTGAAATTGGCCTTGCCATAGGAACTCCTGAGTTTCCAGCAAAGAACTTCTCATTCGCCTCTGTCAATAATTGCGGCTCGTCGCTGACTAATTGAACTTCGGGTCAACGATTAGCTTTCCCTGGCGCAGTGGCCGAGACTCTTCATAGAACACGTAGTCACCCGCACCCAGAGTGTATTCCTGCCGGTTCCTCTTATCCTGAGCGGCCGCCGGCACTCGAGCTACCGCTCGACCGGGGTTGAGGTCACGCTCCACAATCAACGCTACGTTCCTTTGAGCGTTATTCTCGGCTGAGATAATCACCTTGCCGGGGCGCACGGCCACGACGGGCGGGTAGATATCGTCCGGATGAATAAAGATGCGCACTGTGCTCTTGAACTCAGGAGGTCCCTGAAGCACGGTGCCAGTTCCGACGCGGGGTTGCGTGACGGTCGAGGGAGCGTGTACCCCGAAATCACTGCTGGCGACCAGCGAGTCAGGGATGGGCGTTACAGCTTCGCTTGCGCCACTCTCTGGCTGAGAAATATTCGGCTCCCTTACCGGTACCCCTGAGGGTCCGCCTGCCGCACCGTATGCTGAAGCCACCGGGTGGTTATGCGCTCGGACAATCCAACTGATCCCTGCAAAGAACAACAAAATGGCAATCGTTATTACGATTCTGATTTTGGTCACCCTCTTTGAGTTGAATTCAAATACTCTTGATCTGTTGCTCTCTCTGTTCTTTCTCATTGATTCTCTCCTTCCGAGCCAACGGATCAGAATTCGCTACTGCAAGCTCAGCAGCACCAGAATCTCACCGACCCCTTTGTCCAGCGGCTCGAGCGCCTTGCCTATTAGAGTTCCGGGGCGGTGAATCGGAGTGCCTGCCAAATCGAGCGGCATTGACCGCATTGCTATGCCTTCCTTGTCGCTGGTCACCAACAGATCTCCAACTCGAATTGGAGCCTTCGTAGCGTCGACCTTAACGCGGACTCTTCCGGTAGTTGCCACCATTATTTTGCCCTCGCCTCCTTCACCGAGTATCACCCCTGGTTTGGCAGAGACGACTCCCGCTACCCGAGTGTCGTAGGCTCGCGAAGAAGCCATCACTTGATTCGAATGCTCGGTGTCCAAAACGACGACAGTTCCTGCCGATATTGAGTGGCTCGCAGGAACCCACTCGGCCACGTCCTGATACTTCGCGATAACATTCCCGCCGCTTATGGTGCCCGACGAATTGATATCCCCGGCTACGTCGAGCGTCTTTTGAGGCGATGTCGTACCGATGCCAATGTTGCCCGCAGCAGTGATTCGCATCCGTTCTGTTACTCCTTGACTTGCCTGAGCGGTTCTAAAGATGATTGCGGCTGAGTTGCTTGCGCCGGAATCTATAAAGCCCATTCCCGGAAAGTTAGGAGACGCGTTTCCAAAAAACTGAAACGCAGCTCCGTCTGGGACCTGTCCCAATTGGGTCGCCGCGAAAATTCGGACGCCAGAATTGTTGTTACTCATGTGTATATCGCCAGTGCCGTCTTGACCACGATCTGTGAACGAAAGGCCGCCAGCAAGAGTTAACTTTTCCGATGGAGTCATCGTGCCGATTCCCACATGGCCACTCGTGTCAATGTAGAAACGAGTAGCGCTGTTGGTGAGATCTAGAAGATAAAAGTCTTTCGTGCCGTTGGCATTGAAATCTTGGCCCATGATCCAGCCAGTGTTAGCCGTAGTGCTATTGACCCCGAAGCCAATCGTAGCCCTGGCCCCAAGACTAGCGAGAACGTTCACAGCGGGATAATAGGAACTGGTCTCTTGCACATCGAGATGCAGTCCCGGTGATGTCGTTCCTATGCCGACATTGCCGTTATCGACAATGGTGAGCCTTTCGGCAAAAGTTTGATTCGATAGCGTTGTGCCAAAATGAAACTTCCAACCCGTTCCGTCCCCAAAGACGAGTTGACCTGCATTCGGGGAAGCACCGGTGGCATTCATGTAAAACGTATTGCCCACGCCTGGGGTCAAGCCCGAAGTCACATACCCGCCCTGGATATGTAGCTTGCCGGATGGAGTCGATGTCCCCACGCCAACGTTGCCGCAGGTTTGAAAAATGCTGGAGCTGCCCGACGTCCAGTTACACGACTGAGCGTCGACATTGCCGGGCTGCAAGAATAGCAAGCCAATCACTACAAATATGGCTCCCCACGGTGAAAGCCTGCGTCCCACTCGTCCGATTTTCTTCATTGCCTTATCTCCTATGAGTCATCGTCGAACCAAAAGGTCAGATCGTCATCCGGTTACCGTTCTGTAGCCTTTAACCAATTGTCGAAGTTGTTGCACGTGGGCTGCCCTAATCGTAGTGATGCCTTGTACTATTGTGGGATCAACGTAAGTCGGCGCCGGCAGTGACAGTGCCAAGCGAGCGGCGTCAAGATTTGATCGCAACTCGTCGATATGCCGCTTCTGAATCGTTATGGTTCGCGCGAGCGGTGGGGGGTCGCTCCAGGTCGCCGCCGATAGCCCAGCTGCCAATCTAACCGCATCCACCGCTTGTCGCAGTTGCGTTGTATGGACTTCTATGACGGTCATTCCGGTTGATATGGGATCGTCGGTGAATGCGAACGCGTAGGCGATGTCGAGATTACTTGGAGCGGAGTAGTTGTTGTTCTGGTCAATGGCCAGTACCTGATAGATATACGCGTTGCCACTCGTCACGTTGTTGTCGTCGAAGGAAAGGAACTGGATGTTCGAGTTCAGCGGGCTAAACCCATGATTTGCCAAGTTATAGTTCGAACTCCTCTGCAGTTCATAACGGGTTGCATTGGCGGCTGCACTCCAAGATATATGAATCGATGTACTCGAGGTCGTTGTTGCTCGCAGGTTTGTCGGAGCGGATGAGCTTCCCGTCGTTGCGGGCTCTTCAGTCGCAACAAGCTTACCGCCGGCATAAACATATTCCTTCGATGGGCTATTCGAATTGAAACTCTCCGTCGAGACTTCTTTGCCCTTGTTTCCCTTTTGGCGGAAAAAACCATCGAGGGCGCCGGTGCGCGCTAGAATTGCTCCTGTTGCTGCCAGGCTCGCCAGAACTGCGATCACAATAATGACTCGATACTTTTGACCGGTTAAGAATGCCCGAGACTCTTGTCGGTTGGCTTGTTTCCGAGACATCCGTTCTCCACTTGCTTTATCTGTTGTTGCTCGCACGGTGACAGACTTCTCTCGGCCTCTAGTCATAACTCTCGCTTACGACATTCGCACAGCTGGTGCCGATCGATCTGCTCGATGAAACCTGATTGGTGTGCGGAGGGTAATGCAGGCAGGCTGGAGTTGTCTTGCGTTAAGTTCGCCTCAAGCGCTAAGTTCGCCTCAAGCGCAAGTTAAGTAAACTTCGTTTCTTTCACTGAGTGAATGGTTAGTAATAGCGAAGACGGTGACGATCTACTTAGAATTACTTGCGTCGGTTCTGTTTTACTATACAGCGGCATGATACCCAAAGGCTCCTACACTGAAGGAGCGCTTTTTGATTGTACCTTACTCACCGACTATCATATATTATGCGCGGCCTGATCTGGGTTTGTCCTGAGTCATATACAGCGGACAAGAGATTTCATCGGAGGTTTGCCAACGATGCTCCCCATACTTCGTTGCCGAATGCCATTCTTACTCACCGCTTTGCTTGCTGGTCTGTCAGTAATAGTACTTACAGCGAAAGCCGACGACCTCGACAACATCACCTTCGAAGGAGTGCTCAAGGATTCCGCCGGCGCCCTACTAGCGGGAGCCAAAGTGATCGCGACTCATACCGCAACCGGCGTAACAAGGACAGCCATAAGCAACACCGAAGGCCGCTATCGTATCGCAGTCACCGAGCCTGGCAGCTACAAGCTCAAGGCAACCGCGGACGGCTTCAAAGACCAGGAGAGCGCGGAGATCGTGACGACCACCGGCCGCTCCTTCACTATAAACTTTGATCTGACAGCAGCCGGAGTCAACGAGAAAATAAACGTCTCGGCCACCAGCCCGCCGTTGATCGATACGACTCGCACGGTGGTCGGCGACACCGTCAATCAACGCGAAATCGAAGAGCTTCCCATTATCAATCGCGATCCATTGCAATTGATTTTCCTGCTCGGCGGCGTCACTGAAGCTCCGCTTTCGACATCGCAACTGGCTGATGAAGGTCGCGGCGTTTTCCTGAGGGGCACGCCCGAAGAGGCCGGCAACTTTTCTCTCACCGGAGCGCCCGCCACGTCGAACAACATCACGATCGACGGCCTCGATAACAACGACGATCGTTCAGCTCGCGAACGAATAAGTCTTAATCCCGAATCCATTGCCGAACTGCAAGTGATCACCAACCAATACGCTGCGGAATATGGCCGCGCATCGGGCGGGCGAATAAACATCCGCACAAAGACGGGCACGAACCGTTATCACGGAGATGGATACTTTTACTTTGGCGATGAGTCACTGAATGCGAACACTTTTTTTCGCAACGCGCGCGGGCTCGGTCGCGTGCCGCAACAGCAGCGCCGAGAGGGAATTGTTTTCTCGGGTCCGGTACGAAGAGAAAAAGATTTTTTCTTCGGCAGCTACGAGCGTCTCGACGTCACGGACTTCGCCGAGATTAACGCGCTGGTTCCCGTCGCTGCGAATCCGTTGTTTACTCTTCCAAAACCGAATGTGCCGGTTACGCCAGGCAGCGATGTCGGATCCGTCTTCGAAGAATTGTCGACGCCTGAGTTATCTAACCTCGGCAATGTTCGCGGCGACTTTAACTTTTCTCAATCTCACAACGCCGCGGTCCGGTTCGACATTCTGCGCGGCGAGAACAATCGAGGCTTTTCCGGGGGCACGCGTTTGCCTGAAACGATCCTTGTTGAAGGACACAACTCGAATTCAATCAGTTTCTCGGATTTCCTGATCATCGGAAGCAGATTTGTTAACCAGGCGCGGTTTCAGTATTCGAGACTCTTGCCGCGAGATAAAGCGAGCTCCGATTCGGTAAGTATCGTGATCAAGTCTCCAAGTCTGACCGCCGGATCATTCAGTGGAAGCAACACTTCGCCGGCATTCGCCAGGGAAGAGAAGCGAGCACAGATTCAGGACAACGTCTCGGTCATCGTCGGCAATCACGTTTTCAAGGCCGGCGCCGATGTTCAATTCGTTCGATCGACCTTCGAAGATCTTTTCGCCACCGGAGGACAGTTCACCTTCGACACGATTACCGATTTTCTTGCCAACAATCCGAGTCGCTTCGTGCAGAGGTTTGATACGACCAGCGCGCTGTCGAACGACGTCCTGGGTTTGTTCATTCAAGATGAATGGAAGATCAAACCTAACTTTACGCTGTCGCTCGGAATGCGATGGGACAATGAATCCATTTTGAATGATCGGAAGAATTTCAGTCCGCGAGTCTCGATAGCGTGGGATCCATTTGGCGGAAAATTGTTCCGACGTTTCAAGAAGTTTTCCGAACCGGGCAAGACAGTTGTGCGGGCGGGTTTCGGTTTGTTCTACAACCGTGCTCTCCTTCGGACGCTCGACGATTTTTCGTTGGGCACTTCGACTATCATTGTCGACTCCGACGTGAGCCCGGCGCTTCTTTCTTCGGTGCGATTCCCTCAGCCGATCACCGATCAAGGTCTCGTCGATAAGTTTGGTTTGTCCGAGACGAAGTTTCTGCGCCGTGTGAGCGGTGATCTCGATATTCCGTATACTCTTCAAACCGGCTTGGGAATCGAACGGCAGCTCACGAAGAACTTGATCGCAAGCGCGGACTATATCTTTACGCGAGGAGCGCATCTGTGGCGCGAGAGCAATGTCAACGCCCCGGTGCTGCCCGACGGATTCAATAATTTCACCCACTATCTCTTGAGCCGTGACTTCGACAATCGCCCGGATTCCGGCGGTCATCGCTCGGTGTCATCGGCGAATGCCGATGTGGTCCGCTTCGATCTCGGAGCGAATACGTCGTCGGGCTCGGGCGCGATTAAGGTGGAAAACGGCGTGCGAGTGCTTACGCTTGGGTTGAACGCACCGCGCTCGTCCAATCTCACGGCGGCGCTCAATGCCGTTCGCCCGCTGCGACCCGATCCGTCTCTTACTCAAGTGGAGCTTCTGGAATCGACCGGCAATTCCTTCTATCACGGCGGCGTTTTTTCGTTGAGATATTCGTTAGGAAGCCGCGTGCACTTTAGAGCCGTCTACACTCTTTCGAAGTTCATCGACGAAGGCACGACGAATACGGCATCGCCGCAAGATCTCGCAGACCGGCGCGCCGAACGAGCGTTGTCGCTTCAGGACCAGCGCCACCGTTTCACCTTCAGCGGACTGTTTCGCGTTCCTTATGTTGATGTGGATCTTGCGCCGATAGTGTCGTTCGGTTCCTCGAGGCCTTTCAACATCGGCGCCGGGTTCGATCGAAACCTGAATGATATAGAGAACGATCGTCCCAACTTCATCACGGAGATTGGAAGACCGGAATGGCGACGGCCCGGTAGTCCTTTGGCAACCGATGTTCAAGACGCGCTTGTTTTTGCTCCGATCGGTTCGAGCGGCAATCTGCCTCGCGATTTCGGCATCGGTCCCGGAACGCGGACGATAGACCTTCGAGCCTCGCGTACATTTTTAGTTCTCGACCGCGTAAGAGTCCGCCAATCGGTCGACATTTTCAATGTGTTCAATAACACAACGTTCAGTTTTGGTTCTGAGTTTATCGATCGGAGTGATGCGGACTTTTTAACCCCTCGAAGGACGCAACGTCCGCGTACCGTGTTGTTGAGTTTAAAATTGCTGTTTTGATTTCAATCACCGGAGAACGTCGCCTCATTTATCAGCGTTGCCGGACTTGATGATTCGGAAGCTCGCTTTTCCCACTTCGGTCGCGCGTCCAGGATGCGCCTGCACTGGTCGAGCCCGGCTTGCACACGCATCGCAAAAGGTTCGGCGGGATTCGTTGCCTCAGCTTTCTGAAACAAGTTGAACGCACGATCAACATCCTTCGCAATGAGCGCCGCTTCACCCCCTTGAAGCGCAGCACGTAAGACCAGACGATCGTCGGGCCATGCTTTCACCAGGCGTTCGTACTCGACGCCCGCTTCGCGACTCAAGCCGGATGTTTGTAGATACTCGCAGATCTGAATCCAGTCTCTGGTTGGGATTCTCGGCGCGATATTGTCCTCGGGAAAAGCCGAGAGCAACCCGTCGTACGCATAGAGAGCCGCTTCCTTGTCTTGATCTTCGAGATGATTTCTTATCAACCGCGCGTACATCGCGTTGAGCCGGTCGAAGTTCGATGTTTTTTGATAAACCTGAATGGCTGTCAGCAGCGCGTTGGTATCGTCCGGGTTCTTCGCGAGATGCCCTCTCAGCTTTTTCTCGGCAGTCAGCGCGTCGCCCTTGTCCAGAGCCTCAAGAGCGGATGTAACGGCTGGCGCTGCCGAGAACGAAACCTTGGCTTCGATCCTCGGGTTGATGTGATTTTCTTCAAATCGAGTGAGCTTCATCATTAAGGCGAACCCGGCTCCAAACATGAACCCGGCAACGTGAATCGAGTAACCTACATTTGAGACCGACCCGGCTTGTTTATCGAAGTACCACGAAATGACCTGCGCGATGAAGTAAGAAGCCAGATAGATATAACCCGGAAGCATAACCACCAAGGGCTTTCTTCCGAACATCAATCGGACTAACCAGAAATGCAAACACAACAGCTTGATTTTGGTTTTGGGCAGTCGGAACAAGAAGGCTCCCATCGTTGCCGAGATTGCTCCCGAAGCGCCGATTGAAGGCACAGCGGCGGGATGGACCAGGCTCGGAACGCACGAAACGACGGCGCCGAGAAGATAGAAGCTGAGAAACACACCGCGTCCCCATAAGTCTTCAAGACTGAATGCCACTGCGAAGAAGAACAATAAGTTTCCGAACAAGTGGAGAAGGCCGCCGTGAAGGAATGCGGCCGTTATGAGTTGATACACTTTCCATTTGCCGTTCGGCGACAGCCCGTACTTGTTCCATAGAGTGTTGGCGGCTGCATCCTTGTAATCAGTGAGCCTTTGCTCGAGATCGGCGCGAAGACCTTGTGCTTCGGCGCTGCGAAGCCACCTGTCATATTCGGATTGAAGGTCAGGCGAGTTTTGAAGCTGCGCGCCAAGAGCATCGGCTTGACGCCCGGTCATCAACCCCGCATCAACGAGCTTTGACCGAAGGTTTTCATCAGCCAGCAGCTCCTGATGTTGTTCAATAAACTTTTCGACGTGGGTCACCAGCCTTGCGAGCCGATCTTGCTCGCCGGCGACGACCGGTAGTGTGGCGAAGAATATGACTACGTTGAGCGTGATAATTGAAAAAGTAATCCACGGCAGGCGGCGGACGGTCGAGTTCTCATTGCCGATTGGTACGAACGAAGACACCAAGGCAAGGAAAATGATTATTACTATCAGGATGAGGATCGACACGCGCCGCCTCGAATTATTACCAGCAGGTCTGAGGGCAGCTCGCGAAGT
>Ga0075436_100000111_pt1 | contig 47863 bp, 46 predicted proteins | sample RhiMethybrSRZTD5_FD_75303 | JGI IMG/M metagenome (GOLD analysis project Ga0075436, IMG submission 75303) | Populus rhizosphere microbial communities from Tennessee, USA - Rhizosphere MetaG P. TD hybrid SRZTD5 | ecosystem: Host-associated > Plants > Roots > Rhizosphere > Soil | place: USA...
CGCTCGCGGAAGAAATCCGCTTCAAAGCGTCCCGGGCCTCGATAGGTGCCCACCGGCGTCTTGTGCGTGAGAAGCGCGTACGACTCCATGTGGATATTCGGCACGCGATAAGGCCCGGAGAGGAACTGTGCGACGTTGCGCGGCGGGATCGAGCCGTTCGCGCGCATGTAGGCGCCCATGTCGACCCACGCTTTGCCGCGCAGGGCGACGATGCGCCCGTCGTGCTCGCACAGGATCTCCAGCTCGCAGTCCATCTCGCGCGAGTGGTTCGACGCGAGGAGATTTTCCCGGCGGTCCTCGGTCCACTTCACCGGCTGCCCGAGCCGCCGGGCGGCGAAGGGGATGAGGAAGTCCTCGGGATAGAACTCGCCGCGCACGCCGAAGCCGCCGCCGACGTCGGGCTCCAGCATGTCGATGCATTCCTCGGGCAGGTCCATGTTCTTCGCCAGCATGCGCCGCGTGGCGAAAGGCACTTTTGCCGCGCCCGACACGGTGAGCTTCGTGCGCGCGCCGTCCCAGCGCGCGAGCAGCCCGCGCGGCTCCATGCACACCGCGGTATGGCGCTGCACCCCGAACTTTTCCTTTCGCCGATAAGGCGCCTTCGCCGCCAGCGCATCACCTTTGGTAGCGGTGTACGTGATGGCGAGGCGCCCCTCGTGGCAATCGACAATGGCCGGTAGCGGCTCGATATCGAGGTCGATCGCGTCGAGCGCATCCTCCGCCTGCGCCAGGCTGTCGGCGACGACCAGCGCGATCGGCTCGCCGACGTAGTTCACTTCGCGCTGCGCAATGACCGGCTGCTCGTAAGGCACGAGCTCGGGCAGCGGCGCAAGCCGCAGCGGAATGTTCGGCACCGGGCCGTTCTTCGCCACGTCGGCGGCGGTAAGTACCGCGTGCACGCCGGGCATGGCGCGCGCGCGTTCGACGCCGATGGCGCGGATGCGTCCATGCGCGAAGCTCGAGCGCAGGATAGCCGCATGCAGCATGCCTTCGACGTGCTCGTCGTCCACATACGAGCCGCGCCCACGCAGCAGGCGCAGGTCTTCGATGCGCTCGACCGGCTTGCCTATCATTTGCCGCCTTTACCTCCTATGTACGCCGCGCGTGCCTCGTACACGGCGTCCACGATTGCGATGTAGCCGGTGCAGCGGCACAGGTTTCCCGACAGCACTTCACGGATGCGCGCCTTGTCGGCCTGCGGCTCTTCGCTGAGAAGCGCATGCGCGGTCGTCAGCATTCCCGGCGTGCAGAAGCCGCATTGCAGCGCGTGGTGCTTGCGAAACGCGGCCTGCAGCGGGCTTAGTTTTTCCGCATCCGATAGTCCTTCGACCGTCGTCACGCTCGCGCCTTGCGCCTGCACGGCGAGCATGAGGCACGAGCGCACCGCGGCGCCGTCGACGATGACGGTACAGGCGCCGCACACGCCGTGCTCGCAGCCGACGTGCGTGCCGGTCTGGCGCAGCTCGTGGCGGATGCAGTCCACGAGTGTCATGCGCGGCGGGACTTCCGCCGCGACGGCGCGGCCGTTCAGCTCAAAGCTCACTTTCATAGCGTCGCCGCCAACGCGCGCTCGAGGAGCGTGCCCGCCAGCGCGCGCCGATACGCGGCGCTCGCATGCAGGTCGCTCGGCGGCTCGAGCGCGGCTTCAAACGCTTTTATCACCCGGCCGATCGTCGCGGGCTCGCAGCGCTGTCCGTTCAGCTGCGCTTCGGCCTGCGGCACGCGATGCGGGCGCGTGCAGGCGCCGATCACCGCGATGTGCGCATCGCGGGCATGTCCATCCGCATCTCGGTCATAGAACAGCGCAACGCCCGCGAGCGCGAAGTCGCCGCGGCGGCGGGCGAACTCCTCGAACGCCCAGCGACGCTCGCGCGGCCAGGCCGGGAGGCGCAGCTCGGTGATCAGCTCATCGTCGGCGAGCACGGTCGACAACGCGCCGGTGAAGAATGCGCCGGCCGCGATGCTCCGCGTTCCTTTCGGCCCGGTGACGGCGATGGTGGCATCGCAGGTGACGGCAATGCCGGGGAGCTCGGCGGCCGGGTCGGCATGCGCGAGGCTGCCGCCGACGGTGCCGCGATTGCGGATCTGATAGTGCGCGACATGCCGCACGGCGGCGACGAGCAGCGGCTGGGCGGCGGCAAGCCGCGCATCGTCCTCGATGTCGCGCCAACGCACACGCGCGCCGAGTTGCACGCCATCCGCACTGATGGTGATGCGCTCGAGGTCGGCGAGATTGCGCAAATCCACGAGCAGCGGCGGCGCGGCGAGGCGAAAGGCGAGCGTCGGTATGAGGCTCTGCCCGCCGGCGAGCGCTTTCGCTCCCGGTCGCGAGCCGAGGAGGTGCACCGCCTCGGCGACCGTCGCCGGCGCGGCATAGTCGAACGCGGGAAGCTTCATTGCTCGGCCTTGAGGCCGGCCGCCTTCACGACGCGCGTCCAGCGCTCGATGTCGGTTCTCTGGAACGCGGCGAGCTCCTGCGAGGTGCTGCCGATCGGCGTCGTGCCGAGGCCTTTCAGCCGCTCGCGCAGATCCGTCTGTGTCACCGCCTTGTGGATTTCGCTCGAGAGCTTGTCGGTGACTTCGCGAGGCATGCCGGCGGGCCCGAAAATGGCGTACCACGAGATGACTTCGAAGCCGGCATAGCCGGCCTCCGCCACGGTGGGCAGATCGATGCCGGGAACGCGCTCGCGCGTGGCGAGGGCGAGCGCCTTGAGCTTGCCGTTCTTCACGTGCGGCTCGGCCGCCGTGTATTCGACCGAGATGAAATCGAGATTGCCGGCCATCAGGTCGGCGAGCGCCGGCCCCGATCCTTTGTAAGGCACGTGCACGGCCTCGATGCCGGTGAGCGACTTGAAGAGCTCGGCGGCGAGGTGATGGGGCGAGCCGTTTCCGGCCGAGCCGTAGTTGAGCGAGCGCTGTTTGCCGAGGCGCACGAGATCCTGGACGGAATTCACCGGCGAGCGCGCGTTCACGACGAGCGCGTGCGGGATCGTGGCGACGAGGCTGATTGGGGTGAAGTCCTTCACCGCGTCGTAAGGCAGGCTCTTCGGGTTGTAAGCGGGATTGATGCCGTGCGTCGTCGTCGCGCCCAGGAGCAGCGTGTAGCCATCGGGCGGCGACTTCGCAACCAGCTCGGAGCCGATCGCACCCGAGGCGCCCGCTTTGTTCTCCACGATCACCGGCTGTCCCATGCTCTCGGAGAGCTTCGCGCCGACGCCGCGTGCGATGAGATCGAGCGCCCCGCCGGGTGCGAACGGCGCGATGAGGTGCAGCGGCTTGTTCGGGTACTGCTGCGCGAACGCCACATGGGAGAGGCACAGCGTCGCCAAGAAAAGCGCGATTCTCATTTGAGGTGCGCGTCGCGGCGGCGGTAGAGCTCCTCGTCGGCGTAGCCCATGGTCTCGGGCCGCGCGCGGCCGAGCATCACCTGGAAGTACACGGGCTCGAGGCTGTCGTTGATGTAGCCGTGGATCACGCCCGGCGGGCAGGCGATGCATTCCCAAGGCCCGAGCTTGATGTCGAGGCGGCGGCCGCCCTCGTCCTGGATGAAGGCGGTAAGGTAGCCCTGCAGGACGAAGAACACCTCTTCCACTTCGTGCGTGTGCGCGGCATTTCCCTGTCCGGGCTCGACGTACATGATCGAGAGCGTGAAGCCGCGCGGCGGGATCACCGCCGCGTCGCCGTGCTTGCCCGAGCCGCCGGCGCCGATGAAGCGGTGCTGCGCGCGCTTGTAGCCTTCGACCTTCGCGTCCTCGAAGGCGGCCCAGTCGGCCTTGCGGTCGCGAAAGCGCGCGACGTAGCGCGCGGCAATGTCCTCCAGCGGCATGTCCGCCAGCTCCGGCGGGCGCGGATGGCGCGCGATGCTATTCATGGCTGCTCCTCCTGCGGGTCATTGTGCCTCGAAGTTACCGTAGAATCGGCGCCTTTCCCGCCCGGCAGTTCACCATGTTCGCGCCGAATCTCCTCGCCCAGTCCGACCCGGAACTGTGGAACGCCATCCGCCTGGAGCACCAGCGCCAGGAAGACCACGTCGAGCTGATCGCCTCCGAGAACTACGTGAGCCGCCAGGTGCTGATCGCGCAGGGCAGCCAGCTCACCAACAAATACGCCGAGGGCTACCCCGGAAGGCGCTACTACGGCGGCTGCGAGTATGTCGACATCGCGGAGTCGATCGCCATCGAGCGAGCGAAAAAGCTTTTCGGGGCACCCTGGGCGAACGTGCAGCCGCATTCGGGCTCGCAGGCGAACCAGGCGGTGTACACCGCGGCGCTCAAGCCCGGCGACACCATTCTCGGCCTGTCACTCGCCATGGGCGGGCATCTCACGCACGGCTCGCCGGTCAACCTGTCCGGCAAGCTGTATCGCGTCGTGTCCTATGGGTTGAACGAGGACGAGGAAATCGACTACGACGCTGCGGAACGCATCGCCATGGCGGAAAAGCCCAAGCTCATCGTCACCGGCGCATCGGCCTATGCGCTCGCCATCGACTGGAAGCGCTTCCGCGCCATCGCGGACAAATGCGGCGCGCTCCTCATGGCGGACATCGCGCACTACGCCGGACTGATCGCCACCGGGCTCTATCCCTCGCCGATCGGCATCGCCGACTTCGTCACCACCACCAACCACAAGACGCTGCGCGGTCCGCGCGGCGGCATGGTCTTCGGGCTGCCGGCGCAGGAGAAGGCCATCAATAGCGCGATCTTCCCGGGGCTGCAGGGCGGGCCGCTGATGCACGTCATCGCCGCCAAAGCCGTGGCGCTGGGCGAGGCGCTCAAGCCCGAGTTCAAGAGCTACCAGCAGCGCGTGCTCGAGAACGCGCGCGCGATGGCCAACGTGCTGACCGAGCGCGGGCTGCGCGTCGTCTCAGGTCGCACGGATTGCCATCTCTTCCTCCTCGACCTGCGTGCGAAGCGCATTACGGGCAAGGACGCGGAGGCGGCGCTCGGGCGCGCGCATATCACGGTCAACAAGAACGCGATCCCGAACGACCCGGAAAAGCCGGCCGTCACGAGCGGCATCCGCATCGGCAGCCCGGCGATGACGACGCGCGGCTTTCGCCGTCCCGAGGCGGAAATGCTCGCCGAGCTGATCGCGGACGTGCTCGACAATCCGCACGAGAGCGCGAATCTCGAGCGCGTCGCCGGCGAAGTGAAGGCGCTCTGCGCCCGCTTCCCGGTCTACAGCTAGCGGCCCGGCAGCTCCTCCGCGCTCCAGCCGCCGCCGAGCGCCTTGATGAGTCCCACGGCGGCCGTGAGCCGCCGCCCGAGCACGTTCACCGCGGTGCGCTGGTTGGTGTACGCGGTCGTTTGCGCGGTAATCACGTTGAGGTAGCTGACGACGCCCGCCCTGTACTGGTTGGTGGTGAGGTCGACCGCCTGGCGCGCGGACTGCACGACCTCGTCCTGCAGCGTCGCTTCCTGCTCGAGGATGCGTAACGCGGCGAGGTTGTCCTCGACGTCCTGGAACGCGGCGAGCACGGTCTGCCGGTATGTCGCCACTTGCGCGTCGTACCCGGCGACGGCCTGAGCAGTTGCCGCGCGACGGGCCCCGCCGTCGAAGAGCGCTTCCGTCGCCGCAGCGCCGAGCGACCAGAAGCGGCTCGGCGCGCTGAAGAGGCTCGCGAGATTGGTGGTGCGAAAGCCGTCCGCCCCGGTGAGCGTGAATGTCGGGAAATACGCCGCCTTGGCGACGCCGATCTGCGCGTTCGCCGCCGCGGCGCTGCGCTCGGCGGCGGCGACATCGGGCCGCCGCTCGAGCATCTCGGAGGCGAGCGCCACCGGCACCTGCGGCACTCGCAGGGCGAGATCGGCCGGCGCGAGGGCGAAGCTCGCCGGGGTCTCGCCGACGAGAAGCGCGATGGCGTGCTCGAGCTGTGCGCGATCGACGCCCACGTCGATGAGGCTCGCCTGCGCGCTTTTCAGCTGCACCTCGGCCTGCACGACGTCGACGCGCGCCACGACGCCGGCGTTGTAGCGGTTCTGCGTGAGCTCGAGCGAGCGCTGGTAGGCCTGCACCGTCTCCTCGAGCAGGCGCTTCGTCGTGTCCGCGACGCGCAGCGCGAAATAGTCCTGCGCGAGCGTGGCGCGCGCCGAGAGCCGCGCCGCCTCGAGGTCCGCGGCGCTCGCCTGCCAGTTCGCTTCGCCCGCTTCGACCGAGCGTCGGATCCGGCCCCAGAGGTCGAGCTCCCAGCTCGCGTTGAGCGAGGCGCTGTAATTGTTCACCGCGCCGGTGGCGAAGGAGGGCGCGTTCGGCAGCGAGGGCGACTTGCTGCGCGTCGCCGAGGCGTTGGCGTTGAGCACCGGGAAGAGCGAAGCGCGCGCCTGGTCGGCGGCGGCGCGCGCCTGGCGCACGCGCGCCTCCGATACGCGCAGGTTCTGGTTCGAGACGTCGACGCGCGTCATGAGCTCATCGAGCGTCGGATCGCCGAAGATCGCCCACCACGAGCCGCGCGGCAGCGCGTCGCGCGGCGTGGCCGCGTGCCAGCCTTCGAGCTCCTTGTACTGCGTCTCTGCGGCCGCCTCGGGCTTGCGGTAGTCCGGTCCCACTGCGCAGCCCGCCATGGCGACGCAAGCAAGAACCAGGATGGAGGTCGCGCCCGGTCCCTGAATTGGATTCATGCTGTTGCCTCCGTCGGCCGGCGCCGGACGCTGCGCATCCACCAGTTGTTGAGACGGTCGACGTACAGATAGACCACGGGCGTGGTGTAGAGCGTGAGCAGCTGGGAGAGGATCAGGCCGCCGACGATCGCGATACCGAGCGGCTCGCGCAGCTCCGCGCCGTCCCCGCGGCGGATGACGAGTGGCAGCGCGCCGAGCATCGCCGCCATCGTTGTCATCATGATCGGCCGGAAGCGAAGCAGGCACGCCTCGTAGATCGCCTGCTGCGGCGCCATGCCAGCGCGCTCGCGATCGAGCGCGAAATCGACCATCAGGATCGCATTCTTCTTCACGAGGCCAATGAGCAGGAAGACCGCAATCAGCGCGATGACCGTGAACTCCGCCTTGAACGCGAGCAGGGCGAGGAGCGCGCCCAAACCCGCGGAGGGAAGCGTTGAGAGGATCGTGAGCGGGTGTACGGTGCTCTCGTAGAGCACGCCGAGCACGATGTACATCGTCAGGATGGCGGCGAGGATCAGCCATGGCTGGCGCGCGAGCGTGGTCTGGAAGGAGCGTGCGGTGCCCTGGAAGGAGCCGTAGACCGTGGCCGGCACGCCGATGCGCGCCATGGTGTCGTCGATCGCCGCGGCCGCCTGCGAGAGCGAGACGCCCTCGGGCAGGTTGAAGGAGACGGTGGAGGAGGCGAACTGGCCCTGGTGGTTCACCGAGAGCGGCGCGTTCGAGTAGTCGTACTGCGCCACCGCGGCGAGCGGCACTGCGCCGTTCGGCGTGCGGATGTAAACGTCCTTCAGCGCCTCTGGCCCTTGCGCGTAGCGCGGATCGACCTCCATCACCACGCGGTACTGGTTGCGCTCGGTGTAGATGGTGGAGACGACCGACTGGCCGAAGGCGTTGCCCAGCGTCTGGTCGATGATGTCGGGGGTGATGCCCATGCGAGCGGCGCTCGGGCGATCGATCACCACCATCGCCTGCAGGCCGCGCGTTTCCTGGTCGCTCGTCACGTCGGCCAGCTGCGGCACGCTCATCAACGCGTTCTGCAGGCGCACGGTCCAGAGCCGCAGCGCGTCGAGGTCGTCGCTCTGCAGCGTGTACTGGTAAGTGCCGCTCGCCTGGCGCCCGCCGACGCGGACATCCTGCACCGGCACGAGAAAGACATTGACGCCGGGCATGTGCGAGAGCTGCGGCCGCAGCCGCGCGACCACCGCGCCGGCCGAGGGACGCTCGCGGATGGGCTTCAGCTCCATGAACATGAAGCCCGAGTTGCGCGCGCCGAAGCCGCCGCCCGTAACTCCAGTCACGCTGGTGACGGCCGGGTCGGAGCGCAGAATGCGCACGACCTGCACCATCTTTTCCTGCATCGCCTGGAAGGAGGTGGTCTGGTCGGCGCGAATGAAGCCGATCAGGCGGCCGGTGTCCTGCTGCGGAAAGAAGCCTTTCGGCATCGCGATGTACAGGTAGATATTCAATGCGACCGCGGCCCCGAGCACGCCCAGCATCACGAGGCGATGGCGTAGCGCCCAGCCGAGCGTGCGCGCATAGCGGCTGCGCACTGCATTGAACACGCTTTCGCTCGCCTGATAGAGCCCGCCGTGCTTTGGCGCCCGCGCCGAGAGCAGGCGCGCGCACATCATCGGGGTGAGGGTAAGCGAGCACACGAGCGAGACGAGGATGGCAAAGGAGAGCGACATGGCGAACTCGCGGAAGAGGCGGCCGACGATGTCGCCCATGAAGAGGATCGGGATGAACACGGCGATGAGCGAGAGGCTCATCGAGACCACGGTGAAGCCTACCTCGGCTGCGCTTGTCAGCGCCGCCTGCATGGGCGGCATGCCTTCCTCGATGTGGCGAGTGGCGTTCTCGAGCACCACGATGGCGTCGTCGACCACGAAGCCGGTGGCGACGATGAGCGCCATCAGCGACAGGTTGTTGAGGCTGAAGCCGGCGAGGTACATGAAGCCGAACGTGGCGATGATCGAGACCGGCACTGCTGCCGCCGGGATCAGCGTCGCGCGCAGCCGGCGCAGGAACGCGAATACGACCAGGATCACGAGCACGACGGCGATGACGAGCGTCTTCTCCACTTCCGAGAGCGAAGCGCGGATGGTCGACGTGCGCTCCATCGCGACGCCGAGCTCGGCGGCCGCGGGGATGGAGGCGGAGAGGAACGGCATGAGATCGCGCACGCGCTGTACCGTCTCGAGGATGTTGGCGTTCGGCTCGCGATTGATGATGATCAGCACGGCAGGCCGGCCGTTCGCCTCGCCGGCATTGCGCACGTCCTGCACCGAATCGACCACGTCGGCCACGTCGGCGAGGCGCACGGCGGCGCCGTTCTTGTACGAGACGATGAGCGGCAGGTACTCGGCCGCTTTTTTGGCCTGGTCGTTGGCGTAGATCCACCAGACGCGATCGCCGTTCTCTACCAGGCCCTTGGGCCGATTGGAATTCGCGTTGGCGAGCGCGGTGCGTATATCGGAGAGCGCGATGCCTTGGGCGTTGAGCGCCGTCGGGTTCAGCTCCGCGCGCACTGCCGGGAGCGCGCTGCCGCCGACGGTGACCTGGCCGACGCCGCGCACCTGCGAGATCTTCTGCGCCACGACGGTAGAGGCCCAGTCGTACATCTCGCCGCGCGGCAGCGTGTCGGAAGTGAGCGTCAGCACCATGATCGGCGCATCCGCCGGGTTCACCTTCCGGTAGGTCGGATTGTTGGGCATCCCGGAGGGCAGCTGGCTGCGCGCGGCATTGATCGCCGACTGCACTTCCGTCGCGGCATCGTTGATGTTGCGGCTCAAGTCGAACTGCAGCGTGATGCGCGTCGAGCCGAGCGAGGAGGACGAGGTAATTTCCGTCACGCCGGCGATGCGGCCCAGGGCCCGTTCCAGCGGCGTTGCGACCGTGGATGCCATCGTTTCGGGGTTCGCGCCGGGCAGCTGTGCCTGCACCGAGATGGTCGGGTAGTCCACCTGCGGCAGCGGCGATACCGGCAACTGCGTGAACGCCACCGCACCGGCGAGGACAACGCCGATCGCGAGCAGAGTGGTCGCGACCGGCCGGGCGACAAATGGAGCCGAGAGGTTCACGCGAGCGCGGGACGGCGATAGCGCCGCGCCAGGCGGTCGAAGTACAGATAGATCACAGGGGTGGTGAAGAGCGTGAGCACCTGGCTCACGATGAGGCCGCCGACCATGGTGAGACCGAGCGGGTGGCGCAGCTCCGAGCCCACGCCGGTGCCGAGCATGAGCGGCAGCGCGCCGAAGAGCGCTGCCGCGGTCGTCATCAGGATCGGCCGGAAGCGCAGCATCGAGGCCTGGTGGATCGCCTCGCGCGGGCTCTTGCCCTCGAGGCGCTCGGCGTCGAGCGCGAAGTCGATCATCATGATCGCGTTCTTCTTGACGATGCCGATGAGGAGGATGATGCCGATCACCGCGACGATGCCGAGCTCGTGGCCCGCAAGCAGCAGCGCCGTGAGCGCGCCGACCGTCGCGGTCGGCAGCGTCGAGAGGATGGTCACCGGATGGATGTAGCTCTCGTACAGCACGCCCAACACGATGTACATGGTCACCACGGCCGCGAGCACGAGGAGCAGCGTGCTGCCGAGCGATTCGCGGAAGGATGCGGCCGCACCCTGGAACTCGGTCTGCACCGAGGCGGGCAGGCCGATCTCGTGTTCGACCGCCTGGATCGCATCCACTGCGCCGCCGAGCGACGCGTTCGGCGCGAGGTTGAAGGAGATGGTCGCGGCCGGGAACTGGCCGAGGTGGCTGATCGAGAGCGGCGCGGTGCCGGTGCTGATGTGCGCAATCGCGTCGAGCGGCACCTGCTGGCCGGACGATGAGGCGACGCGGATCTCTTTCAGCGCATCCGGGGTGAGGCGGAACTCGGGCTTCACTTCGAGCACGACGCGGTATTGCGTCGCCTGCGTGAAGATGGTCGAGATGAGCCGCTGGCCGAAGGCGTTGTAGAGCGCGGTGTCGATCGCCATCGGCGTGATGCCGAGGCGCCCGGCACTGTCGCGGTCGATGTCGACGTACGCTTGCAGTCCCTGGTCCTGGAGGTCCGAGGCGACGTCGGTGAGGCTCGGCAGTTGCGAGAGCCGCTCGACGAGCCGCGGCACCCAGTCGGAGAGGAGCTTGCCGTCCGCCGCCGAGAGCGTGTACTGGTACTGCGTGCGGCTCACGCGATCCTCTACGGTGAGGTCCTGCACCGGCTGCATATAGAGCCTGATGCCCTCGACCTGCGCCGCGTCGTTCTGCAGGCGGCGAATGACCTCCGAGGCATGCCCGTCGCGCTCGGCGAGCGGCTTCAGGTTGATCAGCATGCGGCCGCTATTCAGCGTGACGTTGGTGCCGTCGACGCCGATGAAGGATGAGAGGCTCGCGACTGCCGGGTCCTGGAGGATGGCGTGCGCGAGTGCCTGCTGGCGCTCGGCCATCGCAGGGAAGGAAATCGACTGCGGCGCCTCGGTGATGCCCTGGATGACGCCGGTGTCTTGTACCGGAAAAAAACCCTTCGGTACGACGAAGTACAGCAACACCGTCAGCAGCAGCGCCGCCGCCCATACCAGCAGCGTCGCGGGCTGCCGGTCGAGCACCCAATCGAGCGCGCGGCCATAGCGCGCGATGACGGCGTCGAAGCCGCGTCCCGCAGCGCGGGCAAAGCGCGATTCGCGTTCCTCGCGCTCGGGTCGCAGCAGCCGTGCGCACATCATCGGCGTGAGCGTGAGCGACACGACCGCGGAAATCAGGATCGCCACCGCCAGCGTCACCGCGAACTCGCGGAACAGGCGCCCGACCACGTCGCCCATGAACAGCAGCGGGATCAGCACCGCGATCAGCGAGAAGGTGAGCGAGATGATGGTGAAGCCGATCTGCTCCGAGCCCTTGAGCGCCGCCGCGAGCGGCGGCTCGCCGGCCTCGACGTAGCGCGCGATGTTCTCGATGACGACGATGGCGTCGTCGACGACGAAGCCGGCGGCGACGACGAGCGCCATCAGCGTGAGGTTGTTGATGGAGAAGCCGGCGAGGTACATGACACCGAAAGTGCCGATGAGCGAGAGCGGCACCGCCACGCTCGGGATGATGGTGGCGCGCAGCTTGCGCAGGAAAAGGAAGATCACCATGACGACGAGCGCGACGGCGAGCAATAGCTCGACCTGGACATCGTGTACGGAGGCCCGGATGGTCACCGTGCGGTCGGTGAGCACGGCGACGTCGATCGCGGCCGGCAGCGCGGCCTGCAGCTGCGGCAACTGGCGCTTGATGCGGTCCACCACCTCGATGACATTGGCGCCGGGCTGGCGCTGGATGTTGAGGATCACCGCCGGCACTTCGTTCATCCAGGCCGCGAGGCGCACGTTCTCGGCGCTGTCGACAACGTCGGCGACGTCCGAGAGGAAAATAGGCGCACCGTTCTTGTAGGCGACGACGACGCTCTTGTACTGAGCGGCGGAAGCGAGCTGGTCGTTGGCGTCGATGGTGTAGGCCCGGTTCGGGCCGTCGAGGCTGCCTTTGGCGCGCTTCACGTTCGCCGCCGCGATGGCCGTGCGTACGTCCTCCAGGCCGAGGCTATTGGCGGCGAGCGCTTTCGGATTCACCTGCACGCGCACCGCGGGACGCTGGCCGCCGGAGAGTGTCACCAGTCCAACGCCCGGAACTTGCGACAATTTCTGCGCGAGCCGCGTGTCCGCCAGGTTCTGGATGTCCGGCAGCGACATGGTGCGAGACGAAAGCCCGAGGGTGAGGATCGGCGCGTCCGCGGGGTTGACCTTGCTGTAGACCGGCGGCGCGGGAAGATCCTGCGGCAGCAGGTTGGAGCCCGCGTTGATCGCGGCCTGCACGCCCTGCTCGGCGGCGTCGATCGGCACCGCGAGATCGAACTGCAGCGTGATCACCGAGGCGCCGCCGGAGCTCGTCGAGAGCATCTGCTTCAGCCCCGGCATCTGCCCGAACTGTGTCTCGAGAGGCGCCGTAACGGACGAGGCCATCACCTCGGGGCTCGCGCCCGGGTAGAACGTGAAGACCTGGATCGTCGGGTAGTCCACCTGGGGCAGCGCCGAGATGGGAAGCTGCCGATAGGCGACGAATCCGGCGAGCAGCACCGCGATCATGAGCAGCGAGGTCGCTACGGGCCGAAGGACGAAAAGCCGCGACGGGTTCATCCGCCACCGTCCTTGCTGCGCCGGCCCTTGCCAGAGCCCTTGGACGGCGGCGCGCCCGCGGGTGGCTTGATCTCGGGCCGCGCCGAGGCCACCTCGACTTGCGAGCCCGGCCGCAGGCGATCGGTGCCGTCGGTGACCACCAGCTCGCCCGGCTTTAAGCCGTCGGTGATCGCCTGGCGCTGGCCGTCGGCCGGCCCGAGCTTCACCGTGCGCAGCGCGACCGTCTGGTCGGGCTGCACGACGTACACGAACATGCCCTGCGAGCCGCGCTGCACCGCCGGTGCCGGCACGATCACCGTGTCATGCAGCGTGTCGAGCTTCATGCGCACGTTGACGAACTGCTGCGGAAAGAGCGCGTGGTCGGCATTGTCGAAGCGCGCCTTCAGCTTGACCGTGCCGGTCTGGGGATCGACCTGGTTGTCGGCCGAAGCGAGCCTGCCGTCGGCGAGCTTCGCCTTCTGCTCGCGGTCCCACGCCTCGACGCCGATCTCGTCGCCCGATTGCAGGCGCTTCATCAGCGCCGGCAGCAGATCCTGCGGTACGGTGTAGAGCACCGAGATCGGCTCGAGCTGGGTGATGACGACGATGCCGTTAGCATCGCCGGCGTGCACGATGTTGCCGGGGTCGACTTGCCGCAGGCCGAGGCGCCCGCCGATCGGCGCCGTGATGCGCGAGTAGGCGAGCTGCAGCCGCGCGTTCTCGACCTGGCTCGCGTCCATGCGGATCGCGCCTTCGTACTGGCGCACGAGCGAAGCCTGGGTATCGACCTGCTGCTTGGCGATCGAATCCTGCTGGAAGAGGGCGTTATAGCGCTCCAGATCGAGCTTCGCGTTCTCGAGCAGCGCCCGATCGCGCGCGAGCTGTCCCGCCGCCTGCTGAAGCTGCACCTGGAAGGGCCGCTGATCGATTTCCGCGAGAAGCTGGCCTTCCTTGACGAGCTGACCTTCGTCGAAGAGCACGCGCACGAGCTCGCCATCGACCCGCGTCTTCACGGCGACCGTGCGCAGCGGCGTGACCGTGCCGAGTCCGTTGACGATGACGTCGATGTCGCCCTGCGTCGCGGGCGTCGCGACGACCGGCGTGCGCAACGCTGCGCCAGGACCACCAGGCCCGCGCTTGCTGGCGCCCGCGGCAGCGGCCGGAGAGGGCTCCATGCGCCACTGCCAGTAGTAATAGCCGCCGACGAGCACGGCGGCGAGCACGAGGGTGCCAACGAGAATTCTTGTTTTGCGCATCAGAGCTCCAGCTTGTAGCCGACGCCGTAAATGGATCGCACCAGCTCCTCGCCGGGCCTGATCTCTTCCAGCTTGCGGCGCAGGTTCTTGACGTGCGCATCGACCGTGCGATCGGTGACGACGCGATGGTCCTCGTAGAGGCGCTCGAGCAGCCGTTCGCGCGGAAAGACGCGTCCGGGCGCCGAAGCCAGCGTGCGCAGCAGGCGGAATTCCACCGGCGTGAGATCGAGCGCGCGCCCGTCGAGCGCGGCGACATGGCGCTCCTCGTCGATGACGAGCGCACCCGACGCGGCGCGCGGTCGTCGCAGGATGGCGCGCACGCGGGCGACGAGCTCGCGTACGCTGAAGGGCTTGCAGACGTAATCGTCCGCGCCCAGATCGAGCCCGATCAGGCGGTCGATCTCTTCGACTTTCGCAGTCACCATGATGATCGGTACGTCGCTGAAGGTGCGCACATCGCGGCAGATGTCGAGGCCGTCGCGGCCGGGAAGCATCAGGTCGAGGAGGATGAGGTCCGGTAGCGCAGCCTTCACCGCCGGCACCACTTCGCGTCCATCGGCGATGCACTCGGTCTCGAAGCCGGCGGCGCGCAGGTAGTCCGCCTCGAGCGCCGCGAGCTTCGGTTCGTCCTCGACGATGAGGATGCGGCTCATGCGGCGAGCGGCAGCGCGACACGCACGCGCAGTCCGCCGAGCGCCGAGCGCTCGGCGCTGATGTCGCCGCCATGCGCGGCGGCGATGCTGCGGCAAATGGCGAGGCCGAGCCCTGCGCCGCCGTTGGCGCGGCTGCGCGAGCCTTCGACGCGGTAGAACCGCTCGAAGAGGTGCGGCAGGGCCTCGCCTGGCACGCCGGGCGCCGAGTCGTCGAAGTCGATCGCGACGCACTCGCCCTCGCGGCGCGCGGCGACGCGAACGCGCCCGCCGGGGTCGGTGTAGCGCGCCGAATTCTCGAGCAGGTTGCGGAACATCTGCACCAGGCGGTCGGCGTCGCCGAACACCGGCGCCGGCCCGTCGAACGCGGTGTCGAGCTCGAGGCCGCGCTCGGCGAGGCGCTCGCGATAGGACTCGAGCGCCTGCTCGAGGAGCGGCACCACGTTCAGTGTCTCCTTGCGGTAGGCGAGCGCGCCGACATCGGAAAGCGCGAGCTGGTTGAGGTCGCCGACGAGCTTGCCGAGCGCGTTCACTTCACCGCGCAGCGAGGCGAGCGCCTCACGCGTGAGCGGGCGCACGCCGTCCTCGAGCGCCTCGAGCTCGCCCGAGAGCACGGCGAGCGGCGTGCGCAGCTCGTGCGAGACGTCGGCCATGAAGCGCCGGCGCAGCGTTTCGTTGCGCTCGAGCGTCTCGGCGAGCCGGTTGAAGTCCGCGCCGAGGCGCCCGAGCTCATCGGTCGAGCGCACGCTCACGCGCGTTGCGTAGTTGCCGGCGGCGAGGCGATGCGTCGCCTGCGCGACGCGCTTCACCGGCGTGACGAAGGCGCGGGCGAGGGCGAGCGCAAGCGCCGCGGCGAGTGCTACGGCGAGCGCAGCGATCAGCCACGAGGCGCGCAGCTGCTCCTGCTGGAAGCTCACTTCCGCGGCGCTCGACAGGCGCCGCAGCGGCGAGCGGCCGATCCAGCCGACGGTGCTGCCGTCGACGACGATCGGCTTCACCGCGCCTTCTTCAAGAATCTCCGCATTGCCGACGACGCGGTGCCCGGAAGCATCGAGCAGCGCGAGGCGCGGGATCGTCGGCGGCGGCAGGGCGAGCGCGCGCAGGCGCGCATAGTCGTCGCGCACGAATTCCCAGTTGCCGCTCGCGCGATATTCTCTTGCGAGGCGCGCCGCGAGCTCATCGAGCCGCTGCGCGTCGACCTGGTTGAGGTAGCCGAGGAAGCCGGACTGGAAGCTCATGCGCGTGGCGATCGCCATCGCCGCCGCCGCGCAGGCCGCGGCCGCGAGAATCGCGAGGAAGAACTTGAGAGCAACGCCAAGGCGCATCGCGCGCATCGTGCGGCGCACGCGCGCGGCAATCAATCGCGTGGGGCCGGCAACGGCGCATTCTTCACCGCTTTTTCACAGTTGGCGGCCTGTGGCCGGGGCGACGATATACTGGCGCGCGCCATGAAATGCCCCTTCTGCGCCTCCGAGGAAACGCAGGTCATCGACACGCGCGCGAACGTCGAGGCGAACACCACGCGCCGGCGGCGCAAGTGCGCGTCGTGCGAGAAGCGCTTCACCACCTACGAGCGGGTCGACCTCAAGATGCCGCGGCTCGTGAAGAAGGACGGCAGCCGCACCGACTTCGACCGCGACAAATTGATGGGCAGCATGATGCTCGCGCTGCGCAAGCGCCCGGTCGCGACCGACGCGGTCGAGGGTGCGGTTGACCGCGTCATCGAGCGGCTGCGCTCGCTCGGCGAGCGCGAGGTGCCGACCACGCGCGTGGGCGACTTCGTGATGCGCGAGCTCGCCAAGCTCGACAAGATCGCCTACATCCGCTTCGCGTCGGTCTATCGCCAGTTTGAGACGCCGGACGATTTCCGCGACGCCGTGCAGGAAGTGAAGTCGCCGCGCAAGCGACGCAAGTGACGGCGTTCTCGGCTTTCGACCACGCGATGATGCGCCGCGCGCTGGCGCTTGCCGAGCGCGGCCTGTACAGCACTACACCCAACCCGCGCGTAGGCTGCGTGGTCACGCGCGGCGAGCGCATCGTCGGCCAAGGCTGGCACGAGCGAGCGGGCGGGCCGCACGCCGAGGTGGCAGCGCTCGGCGGCATCGATGCGCAGGGCGCTACCGTCTACGTCAACCTCGAGCCGTGCAACCACCACGGGCGCACGCCGCCCTGCGCGCAGGCGCTCGTGCAAGCGAAAGTGGCCCGCGTCGTGGCCGCGATGCGCGATCCCAACCCGCAAGCGGGGCGCGGCGGCGACGCGCTTGCCGCCGCCGGGATCAAGTTTCAGCACGGTCTGCTGGAAGACGAAGCCCGCGAGCTCAACATAGGCTTCGTCTCGCGCATGACGCGCCGCCGCCCCTGGGTGCGCATGAAGATCGCTGCCACGCTCGACGGTCGCACGGCGCTCGGCGAAGGAAGTGGTGCAAATGCAGGTCGCTCGCAATGGATCACCGGTCCCGAAGCGAGGCGCGACGGCCATCGCTGGCGCGCGCGCGCCTGTGCGCTTCTCACCGGCATCGGCACCGTGCGCGCCGACGATCCGCAGCTCACCGTGCGCGAAGTCGAGACGCCGCGCCAGCCGCTGCGCGTCATCGTCGACAGCCGGCTCGAGACGCCGCGCAATGCCCGCATCCTGAAGGGCGAGCGCGTGCTCGTGTTCGCGGCGCAAGCGGGCGAGCTGCCGAACGCCGAGGTGGTGACCCTGCCGAACGCCAACGGGAAAGTCGAGCTGCCCGAGATGCTGCGCGCGCTCGCCGAGCGCGGCATCAATGAGCTGCACGTCGAGGCGGGCTTTCGCCTCAACGGTTCGCTGGTGCGCGAAGGCTGCGTGGACGAATTTCTGATCTATCTGAACGCAAGCTTCCTGGGTGATACCGCGCAGGGCATGCTCGAGCTCGCCGCGCCGGCGTCGCTCGATGCGCGCCTGAGGCTGCGCGTCGTCTCGCTCGAGCGGCTAGGAGACGATCTGCGCCTGCTCGCGCGTCCCGCCGCTTCTCTCGCATAGGGCGGCGCGCAGCAGTTTTACCGCCACCTGGGCGGTACGGCCACCCGGGTCGAGGCGCGGGCTGTATTCGACCAGCTCCACCGCGGCGAGATCCGGCCGCCCGCCGATGCGCTCGAGCGCGCGCGCGAGCTCGGCGCAGGAGACGCCATCGGGAACGGGGGTGCCGACGCCGGGCGCTTCGTCCGGCGTCACGACATCGAGATCGACGCTGATGCCGAAGCCGGTCGTGCCGCGCGTCGCGATGGCAAGCGCCTCGTCGAGCACGGCGTCGATGCCGCGCGAGCGCACTTCGTCGATGTAGACGACCCGGACTCCGAGGTGTTCCAGCCGCTCGCGCTCCTCGGGCTCGAAGCTGCGCACGCCGATGAGCGCGACGTGCCGGGGCTCGAGCACGCCGGTCGCGAGGCCATAGAGCGGATCGTCGTCCTCGCCGAGGAGCCAGGCGAGTGGCATGCCGTGCAGGCGCCCGGTGTGGCTCGTGCGCGGCGTGTGCGCATCCATATGCGCGTCGACCCAGATGAGGCCGAGCGGGCCGTCGAGGGAGCGCGCGACGCCGGTCCAGGTGCCGCCGGCGCAGCTGTGGTCGCCGCCGAGCACGCAGGGCAGCCGTCCGCGCCGCCGCGACTCCGCCACCGCGGAAGCGAGCAGGCCGCAAAGCCTGCTCACTGCGAGCTGCTTGCGCCGCTCGGTGGGCGAAGGCGAAAGGATGGGACCCGCCGTGATCGGCAGGCCGCAGCGGCCGAGCTCTTCGACAACGAGCGGCATCAGCGCGGCCGGCGCTTCGGCGCAACCCGGCTCCGGACCTCCGAGGCCCCAGGCTGCGCCGATGAGTTCGACTTGTCGTTGCATGTCTACGTCACGCTGCGGTCGGCGCTACAGCGCGTGGCCGAACATGCGACCGAAACTTGCTGTCCAAAGAGGAGCGCCTCATGGCGCGACATGGAGGCGGCATGACCGCTCCGCTTACTGAAGTGCGGCGTTGGCAGGACTGGGCGAGCTTCGCGCTCGGCTTGTGGCTTGCGGTCTCGCCCTGGCTCGCGGATTACGCCATGCACGACGTCGCCACTGCGAATGCCGCGATCTGCGGTTTGGGACTCGCGCTCGCCGCGCACTTCGGCTTCAGCTGCGACCATCTCAGCACTGAATGGCTGAACCTCGGCGGCGGATTGTGGCTGATCGGGGCGCCGTTCGCGCTCGGCTTCCACGGCAACCATGTCGCGGCGGTCAACGCCGTCGCGGTGGGACTTTTCATCACGCTGCTCTCCGCGTGGGCGCTCGACCTCGATCGCGAGATCGGCAGGCTCTGGCATAGGATGATCGCCGGGCATTAGCGGTTAGACCGCGCTTTTGCGCTACCCTCCGCGGCTATGTTCACGGGCATCGTGCAGGCCGTGGGTCGCATTGTGCGCCTGGAGCCGCTCGAGATCGAATGCCCGGGCTTCGACCTGGCCGATGCAGTGGTCGGCGACTCGGTCTGCGTGCAGGGGGTCTGCCTCACGGTCACGGCGCTCAACGCCAAGGGCTTCAGCGCCGACGTCTCGCCCGAGACGCGGCGCGTAACGGCCGGGCTCGATCGCCTCGGCGCTTGCGTCAACCTTGAGAAGGCGCTCGCGCTCGGCGAGCGCCTCGGCGGCCATCTGGTCACGGGGCACGTCGATGGGGTGGGCGAGGTGCTCGCGTTTTCCGAAGGGGTGCTGCGCGTGCGCATGCCCGGCGAGCTCAGCCGCTTTGTCGCGCGCAAGGGCTCCATCTGTGTCGACGGCGTGAGCCTCACGGTGAATCGCATCGAGGCCGATCTCTTCGAAGCGTTTCTCATCCCGCACACTCAGAGCGTGACGACGCTCGGGCGGCTCGCGCGCGGCACGCCCGTCAACCTCGAGGTGGACCTGATCGCCCGGTACGTCGAGCGCCTGCTCGCCGAGCAGGGACGTTAGGAAGCCAGCGTTACACGGCAGGGAAAGAGTTGCTCGCCGGGCGGCGGCAAAGTGCTGCTCTGCGGCGTCGACGCCGCGGCACGACGGTTGCATGTTGCGCCGCCGGTATGCCCGTGCGGAGCCCGAAGTGGCCGTTCACGTCGGCCGCCATCGAGCACTCGCCGGACGAGTGGGGCGGCGTATACGTGCTGTGGCGCGGCGAGGCCACCCTCTTCATCGGCTCGGCGCCGGACGGCGGTCGCAGCATCAAGGAGGACCTGTTCGCGCACCTGCGCGGCGAGCGCGGCGCCTGCACGCAGGAGGCCACGCACTACGGCTGGGAGCTCGCCCAGGACCCGAAGCAGCGCGAGCTCGAGCTTTTGCAGGAGTACGTGGAGCGCCACCGCTCTTACCCCCGCTGTAACGAGAAGCGCTGATCGATCCGACCCGGTTAGGATGCGCGCCGCATGAGCGCCATCCGCTTCGACCCGGCGCTGCCGATCAGCGCCCGGCGCGACGACATCCGGGCGGCGATCGAGCGCCATCCCGTGGTCATCGTCTGCGGTGAGACGGGCTCCGGCAAGACGACCCAGCTGCCGAAGATGCTGCTCGACATGGGGCTCGCGACCGGCGGGCGCATCGGCCACACGCAACCGCGCCGCATCGCCGCGCGCTCGGTCGCGGCGCGCATCGCCGAGGAGCTGGGCAGCGAGGTCGGCGGCATGGTGGGCTGCAAGGTGCGCTTTCACGACCAGGTCGGCGCGGCAACGGCGATCAAGGTGATGACCGACGGCATCCTCCTCGCCGAGACGCAGGGCGACCGCGAGCTGCGCGAATACGGCTCGCTCATCCTCGACGAGGCGCATGAGCGAAGCCTCAACATCGATTTCCTGCTCGGCTACGCGAAGCGGCTGGTCGAGCGGCGTCCCGGGCTGCGAATTGTCGTGACCTCGGCAACCATCGATGCCGAGCGCTTCTCGCGCCACTTCAACGGCGCGCCGGTGATCGAGGTGTCGGGCCGCCTCTATCCGGTCGAGGTGCGCTATCGGCCGGTCGCCGGCGACTCGGAAGATACGACGCGAGACGAGGAGGAAGCGGCGCTGGCCGATGCGCTCGACGAGCTCTGCCGCGAGGGACCCGGCGACATTCTCGTCTTCCTCCCGGGCGAGCGCGAGATCCGCGACGCCGCCGATACGCTAAGGCGCCACGGGCTGCGCAACGTCGAGATCCTGCCCCTCTACGCGCGCCTCTCCGCAGCCGAGCAGGACCGCGTCTTCAAGCCAGCGGGCGCGAGGCGCGTGGTGCTTGCCACCAATGTGGCGGAGACCTCGCTCACCGTGCCGCGTATCCGCTACGTCGTCGACACGGGGTATGCGCGCGTCAAGCGCTACAGCTATCGCAACAAGGTCGAGATGCTGCGCGTCGAGCCGATCTCGCAGGCCTCCGCGCGCCAGCGCGCCGGTAGATGCGGCCGCGTGGCGAACGGCGTCTGCATTCGCCTTTATTCGGAAGAAGAGTTTCTCAAGCGCCCGGAGTTCACCGACCCGGAAGTGCTGCGCTCCTCGCTTGCTTCCGTGATTCTGCGCGCGAAGAGCCTCGAGCTCGGTGAGGTGGCCGACTTCCCCTTCATCGAGCCGCCGAGCGCGCGCGCCATCGCCGACGGCTATGCGCTCCTCACCGAGCTCGGTGCCGTCGACGAGGGCAACGAGCTCACCGACGTCGGTGCCGAGCTCGCCCGGCTGCCGCTCGATCCGCGCGTGGGCCGCATGCTGGTCGCCGCGCGCGCCGAGGGCTGCCTCGAGCAGGTGCGCATCATCGCCGCGGCGCTTTCGGTGCAGGACCCGCGCGAGCGCCCGCTCGACAAGGCGGCCGCGGCGGATGAGCGCCATGCGCGCTTCGCGCATGAGCGCTCCGACTTCGTCGGTTTCCTGAAGCTGGCGCAGCTCTTCGAGAGCAAGATGGAGAAGGCGTGCCGCGAGAACTTCCTCTCGGTGCCGCGCATGCGCGAGTGGCGCGATATCGCGGGACAGCTCGAGCGCACGCTGCGCGAGCTCGACTGGCCGCACTCTTCAGCCGATGCCGAGCGCCCGGAAGGCTATCGCGCCATCCATCGTGCCCTTACGGCGGGGCTGCTGGGCAATGTCGGTGTGCGCGAGGAGCCGGAAGGCAGCTATAGCGGCGCGCGCGGCATTAACTTCTGGATCCACCCCGGCTCCGGCGTGAAGAAACCGGGGCGCTGGATCGCCGCCGCGGAGCTGGTCGAGACGACGCGGCTTTTCGCGCGCACGGTGGGTGCGATCGAGCCGCGCTGGCTCGAGGAGCTCGGCGCGCATCTCATCCGGCGCGAGCATTACGATCCGCAATGGGACGCGCGCCGCGGCGAGGTGGTCGCGCTCGAGCGCGGCGCGCTGTACGGGCTGCCGGTGTACCGCGACCGGCGCGTGCCTTACGGGCCGATCGACCCGCGCGCAGCGCGCGACATCTTCATCCGCTCGGCGCTCGTGCACGGCGAGCTCGAGACCCGTGCGCCGTTTCTCGCGCACAACCGGCGCCTCGTTGCCGAGATCGAGCGGCTCGAGCACAAGTCACGCCGGCCCGATATCCTCGTCGACGAGGAGCTGATCCATGCCTTCTACGAGGAGCGCATTCCGGCGCATGTCTACAACGCCGCCGCTTTCGAGCAATGGCGGGTCGGCGCCGAACGCGACAACAAGCGCCTGCTCCACCTCGCGCGCGAGGAGCTCATGCGGCACGAGGCGGCCGGCATTACCACGGACAATTTCCCGCCGGCGCTCGCGCTCGGGCCGAACCGCTTTGCGCTCGAATACCATTTCGAGCCCGGCTCGCCGCGCGACGGCGTGACGATGAGCGTGCCGCTCGCGCTCCTCAACCAGGTGCCGGTGGCGCGCACCGAGTGGCTGGTGCCGGGGCTGCTGCGCGAGAAGGTGCGCGCGCTCGCGAAAGGCATGCCGCAGCGGCTGCGCCACAAGCTCGGAGCGCTCGATGAATTCGCGGAGGCCTTCGCCGCGTCTGCGCACGCTGCCGATACGCCGCTCGCGAGCGCGCTCGCGCGCTACATCCGCACCGAGCACAACCTCCAGCTTCCGCCGGACGCGTTGCGCGCCGATGCCGTGCCGGCGCACCTGCGCATGAACTTCCGCGTGGTGGACGACGAGGGCCGGCAGCGCGCGATGGGGCGCGACCTCGCCGAAATTAAACGCACGCTCGGCGAAGAGACGGAAGCGCTGCTGCAGGTCGAGGCACCGGTCGATGAAGGCGCGCGCTATACCGGCTGGACGATGGGCGATCTGCCCGAGATCATGGAGATCGAGCGCGGCGGGCAGACGCTGGTCGGCTACCCGGCGCTCGTCGATGCTGCTGACGCGGTGACCCTGCAGGTGTTCGAATCGCCGGAGAAGGCGCGCGAGGCGCACGCGGCGGGGGTGCAGCGGCTTCTCGCCATCGCGTTCCGAGACCGCATCCGCGACCTCGAGCGCACGCTCGCCAGGGACCCGGGCCTCGCGCCGCTCGCCGCGGACGTGATCCGCGCGGCGCTCGAGCGCTGCTTTCTCGCCGAATCGCTGCCCGCGACCCAGGCGGACTTCGCTCGGCGCGTCGAGGAGGGCCGCAGCCGCTTCACGCTCATCGCGCAGGAAATCGCGCGCTCGGCGGCGCACATACTGGCCGAGCGAGCGGCGCTCGAGAAGAAGCTCGGCGCTGCGGAGAAAGCGTTTGCGCAGCCGGTCGCCGATATCCGTGGCCAGCTCGCCCGGCTGCTCGCGCCCGGCTGGCTCGCCCGCACGCCGTGGGAGCGGCTGCAGCATCTTCCGCGCTATCTCAAGGCGGCGGCGCTGCGCCTCGAGAAACTGCGTGCCGACCCGCAGCGCGACCGACGCCTCGAGGGGGAGCTGCGCGCGCTCGAGCAGCCGTACCGCCGCGAGCTCGGCGCGCGCAACGGCGCCCCGAGCGCCGAGTTCGAGCAGTTCGGCTGGCTCCTCGAAGAGCTGCGCGTGTCGCTCTTCGCCCAGGAGCTGCGCACGAGCGTGCCCGTCTCGGTGAAGCGCCTCGCCAAGCTCTGGCAGGGCATGCGCCGATGAGCGTCGCGCGCTCGCTCCTGTACGCGGCGGCGAACGTGCTGCATCCGCGCATGCTGTGGCTCATGCTCTGGCCAATGCTCGTCGCGCTTGCCGTGTGGGGAAGCGCGGCGCTCTTCCTGTGGGCGACGCTCGCGGTGCGGCTCGCCGCCTGGCTGCAACAGGCGCTCGACTATGCGCTCGCCTGGTCGCATCTCGATTTCGGCACTGCGGCGCTCGTCGCGGCCAACGTGCTTCTTTTCATCGCTTTCGTGCCGCTCGTTTACCTGACCGCGCTTTTCATCCTCAGCCTTTTCGGCATGCAGCAGATGGTCGGCTACGTCGCGCAGCGCGCCTTCCCGGACCTCGAGCGGCACCACGGCGGCGGCATCGCCGGCAGCGGCTGGAACAGTTTCGTCGCCTTGCTCGGCATGCTCGCGCTCGGCGTGCTGAGCATTCCATTCTGGTTGTTTCCGCCCCTCTGGCCGATCATCCCGCTCGTCATCCTCGGCTGGGTCAATCAGCGGCTGCTGCGCTATGACGCGCTCGCCGAGCATGCCGACGCCGACGAAATGCGCCGCATCTTCCGCGAGCGGCGCGGCGCGCTGTACCTGCTTGGCGTGCTGCTCGCGCTCGTCGCTTATGTGCCGCTCGTCGGCTTCTTTGCACCGGTACTCTTCGGACTCGCGTTCATCCACTATCTGCTCGGCGCATTGAGGGATAAGCGGGCGCTATCGGCGGCATCGAAATAAAAGATTGGTCGGCGGGAACACGCGTCCCTAGACTGGGTCATCCCTTTTATTACGGAGATGACGCCGATGTTTGCCAATCGCGAAGGACAACGCGTGCCCCAGGTGACGTTCCGGGCGCGCAGCGAGACCGACTGGAAGCCGGTCACGACGGACGAAATATTCAAGGGCAAGACGGTGGTGGCGTTCTCGCTGCCCGGCGCGTTCACGCCTACCTGCTCGTCGACGCACGTGCCACGCTACAACGAGCTCGCGCCGGCGTTCTTTGCCAGCGGCGTGGAGCGCATCGTGTGCATCGCCGTGAACGACGCGTTCGTAATGAACGAGTGGGCGCGCACGCAGGAGTGCGGCAACATCCTGATGCTGCCCGACGGCAACGGCGAGTTCACCGAGAAGATGGGCATGCTCGTCGACAAGACGGAGCTCGGCTTCGGCAAGCGCTCCTGGCGCTACTCGATGCTCGTCAGAGACGGCGTGATCGAGAAGATGTTCATCGAGCCGGAGAAGCCCGGCGATCCGTACGAAGTCTCGGACGCCGACACCATGCTCGCGTACGTCAACCCGAAGGCGAAGAAACCCGATCAAGTCGCGATCCTCACGCGCGAGGGCTGCGGCTTCTGCGCGCGCGCAAAGAAGCTCCTCGAGGATCTCGGCTACCCGTACAGCGAGGTGCGCCTCGACCACAGCGACCGCTCGCGCGTGGTCGGCGCGATCAGCGGCCGCGGCACGGTGCCGCAGGTGTTCATCAACGGACAGCACATCGGCGGTCTCGAGGAGCTCGAACGGTGGTCCAAGAAAGCAGCCTAGAATGCGCGCGTGTTCGGCGCGTTCATCATTGGCGATGAGCTCCTCGTCGGCAAGCGTGAGGACAAGCACCTCGCATTCCTGATCGGCGCGCTCGCGCGACGCGGGCTGCGCCTGGGCTGGGCGCATTACCTCGGCGACGAGCCGGCTCGCCTCACCGAGGCCTTCGGGCGCAGCTTCGCGTCCGCGGACGTCGTGTTCAGCTTCGGCGGCATCGGCGCGACGCCCGACGACCATACGCGCCAGTGCGCGGCGGCGGCGCTCGGCGTGCCGCTCAAGCTTCATCCGGACGCGGAGCGCGAAATTCGCGGCCGCTTTCCCGGCGTCGAAGCAACGCGCGAGCGGCTGCAGATGGGCGAGTTTCCGCAAGGCGCCGCGATCATCCCGAACCCGGTAAACCGCATTCCCGGCTTTACATTGCGCGAGCATCACTTCGTGCCGGGCTTTCCGCAGATGGCGTGGCCAATGGTCGAGTGGGTGCTCGAGACGCGCTATCGCAGCCGCTTTGACTCCCAGAAATGGGGCGAGGCTTCAATGCTCGTCTTCCAAGCCGGCGAGAGCCAGCTGATCCCGGCGATGCAGGCCGTCGAGCGCGAATTCCGGGGCGTGAAGGTTTTCAGCCTGCCGTCGATGGGCCCGGACGGCGCGCGCATCCACGTCGAGCTCGGGGTGCGCGGCGACCCGGCGCAAGTGCAGGCGGCGATGGATACGCTGCGCCGCGAAGTGGGTTCCGCCGGCTTCCCGTACAAATGAAAAAGCCCCCGGGTGCGCCGGAGGCTTTCTCGGCTACTTCTTTTTCTTGCGCGCCTTGGCGCTAGATCGGGTCTTGCGGCCCGTTTTGGCGCTCAGGCGACCTTTTTTGCTTTCGCGAGGCCCTTGACGGTCTCGGTGGCCGCGGCGACGTTCGCTTCGGCGATCTCGGTCGCCTGCTTCGCGACCTTGTTCATGTTGTCATAGGCCGAGTTGGCGGCCGCGAGCATCGACTTCACTGCGGCGACGGCAACGTCCGAGCCGGCGGGCGCGTTCTTCGAGACCTTGTCGAGCAGGCTCACGAAGTTCTCGTTCCACTCGGCGACGCGGCGCTCGGCGACGCGGCTGAACTCGGAATTGGCTTCAGTGGCGACTTCGTACACGCTCTTGGAGTAGGCGATGGCCTTCTCGATGGCCGGCTGGGCGAACGAGTTCTGCAGCGTCACGAACTCCTGGACATCCTTCGCGCCGAGCAGCGCGCGGGTGTTGGCGATCGACTCTTCGAAAGCGCTTTTCACGGCGCCAGCGTTGATGTTCGCCAGCTTCTCGAACGCGGCGAACTGGGCATTCGCTACGGCGAGGAGCGTTTCTACGTTGGCCTTTTGGGCCGCTTGGATCTGTTCCGGGGTCACGTACATTTGTAGCTCCTGGTCGGTAAGGGGGTATTGCTTTTGTGCATCGCAGCAATGATGATTTTAGGCCCGGCACGTCGAAAGTCAAGCGCCTTGTGCGTAGCAGCAAAGGTGATTGGGGCATCGCGCAATGCACTACAGGCTGGAAGGAAGCACTAACTTTCAACCCATCGGCGACTTAGGCATGACGCTCGAATACAAACCGACCGATCCCGCGGTGCTCGCGGACCCTTTCCCCGTCTACGCACGGCTGCGTGACGAGGAGCCTGCCCACTGGAGCGGGGCGCTGAAAGGCTGGGTCCTTACCCGATACGACGACGTGAAGCGCGTTTGCCTTGACAGCGAGATGTCCTCGGATCGCCTGCGGCCTTTTTTTGCGACGCTTCCAGCCGCCGAAGCGGCGCGCATGGCCGAGCTCATTCGAACACTCACCCTGTGGATGGTGTTCCGCGACCCACCCGACCATACGCGGCTGCGCCGGCTGACGAGCCGCGTGTTTCATGTCCGCTCGATTCATGCGCGCCGTCCCAATATCGAGGCGCTCACCGCCTGGCTGCTCGAGCGCATCGGCAAGCGCACAGAATTCGACTTCATCGCCGAGTTCGCCGGCCCGCTACCCGCGCTCGTCATCATGGACATGCTCGGCGTGCCGCGCGGCGAGCTCGAACGCCTGAAGCGACTGTCGGACGAAATGGCGCTTTTCATCGGCAGCGCGCGCGCCACGCCGTCGAAGTACGAACGTGCCGAGGCGGCCACGCACGAGATGGCGGAGCTGTTTCGCGCTCTCATTGCAAAGCGGCGATCGGCCCCGCAGCCCGACTTGCTGAGCGAGCTCGTGCACCTGCAGGACGATGGCGATCGGCTCACCGAGGACGAGCTCGTCGCGACCTGCGTGCTCCTGCTCTTCGCCGGCCACGAGACCACGACGCACCACATCGCGAACGGCCTGGCAGCGCTGCTGCGCTTTCCCGGCGAGCTCGAGAAGCTGCGCCGCAACCCGGCGCTCGCGCCGGCGGCGGTCGAGGAATTGCTGCGCTACGACGGACCGATCGGCGCGCAAGTGCGCATTGCCCAGCAGCCGCAGACGTTCCACGGCTGCGAGTTCAGGGCGGGCGAGCGCGTGTTCCTCATGATGAATGCCGCCAACCGCGATCCGCGCGCCTACGATGAGCCCGACCGGGTCGACCTCGAGCGCCATGGCGTGCCACATCTCACGTTCGGCTTCGGCGCGCACCTCTGCCTCGGCTTCCCGCTCGCTCGCCTTGAGGGACAGATCGCACTTCCCGCCGTGCTCGCGCGCTGGCGCCATATCGAGCCGGCTGACGGAGGCATCGAGTGGCTCGATTCGCTGGTCTTGCGTGGCATGACGGCGTTGCCGCTGCGCGTGCAGGGTTGAGCGGCGAGCCCGATCACCTGCCCGCGCGCCTGTGGGGCCTGCTCGGCGCGCTGACGCTCGCCTGGGGCTTCAACTGGACGGCGATGAAGCTCGCGCTCGCGCAGGTACCGCCGTGGACCTTCCGCTCGCTGTGCCTGGGCCTCGGGTCGGCGGTACTGTTCCTCGTCCTGCGCCTGGGCGGCCAGCGCATCCCTTCGCCGCGCGGCCAGTGGGGTCGCCTCTGGCTGCTCGCGCTTTTCAACATCACGGGATGGAACATGCTCGTCGCCTTCGGCCTGACGATGATCGCTTCCGGCCGCGCCGCGATTCTCGGCTACGCGATGCCGGTGATCGCGATTCCGCTGTCGGTGTGGCTGCTCGGCGAGCGGCTCACCGCGCCCAAGGCGGCCGGGCTCGTGCTCGGGCTCAGCGGGCTCGCGCTTCTCATCGGCGACGGCTACCGCGCGCTTGGCGCGGCGCCGCTCGGCTCGCTGCTCGTCCTCGCCGCCGCGGCGAGCTGGGCGCTCGGCGCCGTGCTGCAGAAGAAGTATCCCGTCGCCATGGCGACGGGCCCCTATACGGCGTGGATCATGCTGCTCGGCGGGGTGCCGATCTTCATCGGCGCGCTCTTGCTGGAAGACGTGCATGCCTTGATCCACGTCGACGCGCGCGCGTGGATCGGTACGACCTACAACGTCCTCGTCGCCTTCGCCTTCGCGCACTGGGCGTGGATCAAGCTCGCCACTTCAGTGCCGGTCACTGTGTTTTCGCTCAGCATCCTGATCATCCCGGTGGTCGCCGTGCTCGGCGGCATGGTGGTTCTCGGCGAGCAACCGAGCGCCGCGGAGATAGCGGCGCTTGCCCTCGTGCTCGCCTCGCTCGCTACGGTGCTGGTACCTGCGCGCGGCGGGCGCCAATGAGTCCGGCATTCCAGGCGGGCAGCGCGTCTTGGAGCGTCTCGGCTTCCGGCTGGCCGAGGAAGCGCAACGCTTGACGCAGCGCCTGGGACGAAGAGTCGATCGGCGCGGCGCCCGTCTGCTTCGATAGCTTCTCGCCAGCGGCGTTGACCGCGACAGGAACGTGCAAATAGCGCGGCGTGGGAAGTGCGAGCAGGCGCTGCAGGTAGATCTGGCGCGGCGTTGAGTCGAGAAGATCGGCGCCGCGCACCACATCGGTGACGCCCTGCTCGGCATCGTCGAGCACCACGGCAAGCTGGTAGGCAAAAAGCCCGTCGGCGCGGTAGAGCACGAAATCGCCGATGTCGCGCTCGAGCACCTGCTCCTGCACGCCTTGCACGCGATCGACGAAGCGTATCGGTTCGCTCGTCGTGCGCACGCGCAATGCGCGCGGCGCGCGCGCGTTGCCAGCGCGGCACGTTCCGGGATAGATGTGTGCGCCGTCTGCGGCGAGCCCCACCGATGAATCGGCGATCTCGCGGCGCGTGCAGCCGCACCAATAGGTATGCGCTTGCAGCCTCGCGAGCGCCTCGCGATAGCGGGCGAGCCGCCGGCTCTGGTAGAGCACCTCGCCGTCCCACGCGAGGCCGAGGCGTTCGAGCGCGCGCAGAATTTCGTCCGCGGCGCCGGGCAGGCAGCGCGGTCGGTCGAGGTCTTCGATGCGCACGAGCCAGCGTCCACCGGCCGCGCGCGCGTCCAGCCAGCTCGCGGCCGCTGCAATGAGCGAGCCCATGTGAAGCGGCCCGGTCGGCGATGGCGCGAACCGCCCGGTGTACATGAAGTCCTAGAGTACACTGCCGCCTTTTTTCGGAAGGACCGCCGTGGCCACCGTCGAACTCACCCAGCAGAATTTCGAGCAGACCGTCAACGACAACGCGATGGTGATCATCGACTTCTGGGCGCCGTGGTGCGGTCCCTGCCGGGGCTTCGCGCCGGTCTACGAGCAGGCCTCGGAGGCGCATCCGGACGTCGTCTTCGCCAAGGTGAACACCGATCAGGAGCAGGAGCTCGCGGGTGCCTTCGGCATCCGCTCGATTCCGACGTTAATGGTGTTTCGCGAGAAAGTGATTCTTTACCAGCAGCCCGGCGCCTTGCCGGCGAATGCGCTCGAGCAGGTGATCACGCAGGCGAAAGCGCTCGACATGGCGAAGGTTCACGCCGACGTCGGCGCCCAGCAGGGAAAGTAACGCGTCTGCCGTAACATAGCGGCCCGATGGCCGCCAATCGCACCGAGAAGGACAGCTTCGGCCCGATCGAGGTGCCCGCGGAGCGGCTTTGGGGTGCGCAGACCGAAAGAAGCCGCCGCTTTTTCCGCATCTCCGGGGAGCGCATGCCGCTCGCCGTCGTCTACGCGCTCGCGACGGTAAAGCACGCGGCTGCGCGCGTGAACAGCGCTCTTGGCCTGCTCGCGCAGCCGAAGGCGGAGGCGATCGAGCGCGCGGCCGACGAAGTGCTCGCCCGCCGGCACGACGACGAGTTCCCGCTCATGGTGTGGCAGACGGGCTCGGGCACGCAAAGCAACATGAACGTGAACGAGGTGCTCGCCAACCGCGCCTCCGAGCTCCTCGGCGGCGAGCGCGGCCAGAAGCGCCTCGTGCATCCGAATGACGACGTCAATATGGGCCAGTCGTCGAACGACGTGTTCCCAACCGCCATGCATATCGCCGCCGCGCGCGCGCTGCATGATGAAGTGCTGCCCGCAAGCGAGACCTTGTGCGCGACGCTCGCCGCGAAGCGCGACGCGTTCGCAACGCTCATCAAGATCGGGCGCACGCACCTGCAGGACGCGACGCCCCTTTCGCTCGGCCAGGAATTTTCCGGTTACGTCGACCAGCTCGAGCAGGCGCAGGCGGCATTGCGCGCGGCGCTGCCGGGGCTTTGCCGGCTCGCCATCGGCGGCACCGCCGTCGGCACTGGCCTCAACACCCATCCGCAGTTTGCCGGGCGAGTCTGCGAGCTCATCGCCACACAGACCCGGCTGCCGTTCACCGAGGCGCCGAATAAGTTTGCCGCGCTCGCCGGCCACGAGGCGCTCGTCTTCGCCCATGGCGCGCTGAAGACCCTCGCCGCCGCGCTCTTCAAAATCGCGAACGACGTGCGCTTGCTCGCCTCGGGGCCGCGCTCCGGGCTCGCGGAGCTGCGCATCCCGGAGAACGAGCCGGGCAGCTCGATCATGCCGGGCAAGGTGAACCCCACCCAGGCCGAGGCGCTGACCATGCTCTGCGCGCAGGTGATGGCCAACGATGTGGCGGTGAATCTCGGCGCCGCCTCGGGGCACCTCGAGCTCAACGTTTACAAGCCGCTCATCATCAATGCCTTCCTGTACAGCGCGCGGCTGCTCGCCGACGGCTGCCGCTCGTTCGAGGAGCACTGCGCGCGCGGCATCGAGCCGGACGCAAAGCGCATCGCCGAGCTTCTCGAGCGCTCGCTCATGCTCGTCACTGCGCTCTCGCCGCACATCGGCTATGACCGCGCGGCCGAGATCGCCAAGAAAGCGCATCGCGAAGGCAGCACGTTGCGCGAGGCGGCGCTCGCGCTCGGCTACGTCAGCGCCCAGGATTTCGATCGCTGGGTGCGCGCGGAGGCGATGATCGGCCCGGTGGCATGAGCGGGCGTCGCGCCTCGCGGGTGTATTAATTGCTCGTCGTCCTGATCTCCGGCCGGGGCAGCAACATGCAGGCGCTCGTCGAGGCGGGACTGCCGGTGGCCGCCGTGATCAGCAATCGTGCCGACGCCGCCGGGCTCGACTTCGCACGCGCCAAAGGCATTGCCGCCCTCGTTGTCGAGCACCGCGGCTTCGCCGAGCGCGCGGCCTTCGAGGCGGCGTTGCGCCGCGAAATCGACCGGTTCGCGCCGCGCTTGGTGGCGTTGGCGGGTTTCATGCGCGTGTTGACGCCGGCCTTCGTCACGCACTATCGCGACCGCCTGCTCAACATCCATCCGTCGCTGCTGCCCGCCTTTCCCGGCCTCGAGACGCATGCGCGCGCGCTCGCCGCTGGGGTCAAGGTGCACGGCTGCACGGTGCACTTCGTGAGCGCCGAGCTCGACAGCGGGCCGATCGTGATCCAGGCGGCGCTGTCGGTGCGTCCCGGCGAGTCCGCTGACGCGCTCGCGGCGCGCGTGCTGCGCCAGGAGCACCTGATCTATCCGCGCGCGGCGCGCTGGTTCCTGGACGAGCGGCTGGTGATCAAAAATGGCGTGGTGCGGGTGAAAGGAAGCGATGCGCAGTTGGTTATGGCTCCTGATTAGTGTCGGTGTCGCGGCGCGTGCCGAGCCGCCGCCGCACCTCGAGATCGCGTTTACGCTGAGCCGAAATGGCTCGGCGATGGCCGATGTGACGGAGCGGCTCGACTACGCCGGCGGCGCCTATCGGCTCACCGAGACCTGGAAGGGCCGCGGAATTTACGCGCTGCTCGGCAGCGCGCGGCGCATGAGCCAGGGCAGCATTGCGCAAGGCACGCTGCGGCCGCGCGAATTCGTTGACGAGCGCTCCGGGCGCGACACCGCGCGGGCGTGGTTCGATTGGCAGGCGCGCACGCTGACCATGCAGTACCAGGGCAAGCGGGCTGCGGAGCCGCTGCCGCCGAACGCGCAGGACCGGCTCTCCTTCCTCTTCGCCCTGAGCCTGGTTCCGGGGCAGAGCGAGGCAGTGAGCTACACCGTCGTCGACGGCAAAGGCCTCTCGAGCCATGTGTACCGGGTGGTGGGGCGCGAGCGCATCCGCACGCCGGCCGGTGAATTCGACACCGTCAAAGTGGCGCGTGACGGCGATGAGCGCGAGCGCGCCGAGCTTTGGCTTGCCGCTGAGCGCGCCTTTATTCCCGTGCGTCTCCTCATTCTCGAGAAGGACGGTACGCGCTATGAGCAGCTCGCAACGCGCATCTCCGGGTGAAGGTCAACGCGGCACTGCTCGCGCACGCGCAGGCGGCGCTCGCTGAGCTGTTGCGCTTTGCGGGCCCGGCCGATCAGGTGCTCACGCGTTACTTCCGCGCCCACCGCGCGCTCGGCCAGCGCGAGCGCGCGCTCATCGCCGAGGCGAGCTTCGCCGTCCTGCGCCGGCGCCGCTCGCTCGAGGCGGCCGCTCAGTCGAGCGAGCCGCGCGCGTTGCTTGCCGCCGCGCTGCTGCGTGTGCTTGGCTTATCCGGGCGCGCGCTCGAGGGGCTGGTTGAGCCCGATGTCGTGCAACGTATCCGTGCGGCGGACGCCGGGGCGCAGCCCGAAGCGGTACGTGCCGATCTTCCGGACTGGTTGTGGCAACGCCTCGCGGCCGAGCAGGGGGGCGACGAGGCGATGCGCATCGCGCAGGGGCTGCTTAATGCCGCGCCGCTTGACCTGCGCGTCAATCTCGCGCGCACCAGCCGCGAAGACGTACTCGCGCGGCTCGCGCACGACGGCATCGCGGCGGCGGCGACGCCGTACTCCCCCTCGGGCGTGCGCCTTGGCGCGAAGCCGGCGATCAATCAGCACGCGCTCTTTCTCGATGGTCTGATCGAAGTCCAGGACGAAGGCAGCCAGCTCCTCGCCTGGCTCCTCGCGCCACGGCGCGGCGAGATGATTGCTGACTACTGCGCCGGTGCCGGTGGCAAGACGCTCGCAGCGGGGATGCTGATGCGCGGCGCGGGGCGGGTATATGCCATCGACGTCTCGGCGAAGCGGCTCGCCGCGCTGGCGGCGCGCGCGGCGCGGGCTCAAGTGAGTAATGTCCATGCGATCGCGCTTAGCGGCGACAACGATGCGCGCGCGAAGCGGCTCGCCGGCAAGCTCGATCGCGTGCTCGTCGATGCGCCTTGCAGCGGTTTCGGCACACTGCGGCGAAATCCCGACCTGAAATGGCGCCATGGCCCGCAAGCGGTGCACGAGCTCGCGCAAAAGCAGTCGCGCATCCTCGAGGCCGCGGCGCGGCTTCTCAAGCCGGGCGGGCGCCTTGTCTACGCGACCTGCAGCATCCTGCGCGAGGAGAACGAAGCGATCGCGGACGCATTCGCCGCCGCGCACCCTGAGTTCAGAGCGCTGTCGTGCGACGAGCTCCTTGCCGCTCAGCGCATTGGCCTGCAGGCAGGCGAGCGGTTTCGCCTTTGGCCGCACACGCACGGCACCGACGGGTTTTTCGCCGCGGCTTTCGAGCGTGCCGGCGCCTCGTCGTGAGGCGGCGACCGCGACGCCCGCGGCGCTGTACTTCTTTCACAAAAAAGCCTTTCCGCGCCGAAACTTATCAGCGCCGGCGCCCCTTCGCGTACAATGCCGCGGCCTCCTATAATTTACGACTAAAGGCGGTACGACTTCATGATGTTTTCCGGCTGGTTCGATCTTCCCTGGTGGGCGCTGGCGCTCGTCGCGCTCGGGATGACCCACGTCACGATTGCCGCGGTGACGATTTACCTGCACCGCTGCCAGGCGCACCGGGCGCTCGAACTGCACCCGATCGTTTCGCATTTCTTCCGCCTGTGGCTGTGGCTGACCACGGGTCAGGTGACGAAGGAATGGGCCGCCATTCACCGCAAGCATCACGCGAAGGTCGAGACCGCCGATGACCCGCATAGCCCGCAGATCTACGGCATCAACCGCGTGCTCTGGGGCGGCGTCTTTCTCTACGTCAAAGAGTCGCATAACAAGGAAACGCTCGAGCGCTACGGGCACGGCACGCCGGACGACTGGATGGAGCGCAATGTCTACACGCCGTGCTCCTTCTTCGGCGTTTTCATCATGCTCGCGGTCGATCTCGCCGCTTTCGGCCTCCTGCCGGGCGCGCTCATCTGGATCGCGCAGATGGCATGGATCCCGTTCTGGGCCGCAGGCGTGATCAACGGCGTTGGCCACTATTTCGGCTATCGCAGCTACGACGTCGCTGATGCCAGCACCAATATCGTGCCCTGGGGCATCCTGATCGGTGGCGAGGAGCTGCACAACAACCACCACGCGTTCGCCTCCTCGGCCAAGCTCTCATCGAAGTGGTACGAGTTCGACATCGGCTGGTTCTACATTTGCGTGATGCGTGCGCTTGGCCTCGCCACGGTGAAGAAGCTTGCGCCCAAGCCGCGCTTCGCGCAGCCGCGCGCGGTCGATTTCGATACGCTGCATGCCGTCATCGCCAACCGCTATGACGTGCTTTCGCGCTATGCCAAATCGGTGAAGCTGACGTACCGGCATGAGCTGCAGCGGCTGCGCCGCTGGTCGCCGCGCGATGCCGAGATCCTCGGCTCGCTCAAGCGCGCGCTGCTGCGCGGGCAGGCGCTCGCCGGCGTCGAGGCGAACAAGCTTTCCGAGGCGCTGAAGCATTCGCGCGCCCTTGAGATCACGATCGCAATGCGGCACGAGCTCGCCGCCCTTTGGGAGCGCTCGAGCGCCTCCAAGGAACAGCTGCTGCGCCAGCTGCAGGACTGGTGCCGCCGCGCCGAAGCGAGCGGCGTCGCGCCGCTCGTTTCTTTCTCGGAGCGGCTGCGCTCGTACGCGCTCACTTAGCAATCGAATACAACAGAAAAAAGCCCGCCTAGGCGGGCTTTTTTTATTTCAGCTTCGTTTCCTTGTAGAGGACGTGCTTGCGCGCCTTGGGATCGTATTTCTTGATCTCGAGCTTGTCGGGCGTGGTGCGCTTATTCTTCGTCGTGGTGTAGAAGTGGCCGGTGCCTGCCGAGGATTCGAGTTTGATCTTCTCGCGCATGGCGTCAGCCTTTCCGCGCCTTGATCTCAGCGAGCACGGCTTCTAGGCCGAGCTTGTCGATGCGCCGCAGTCCGGCGGTCGAGACGCGCAGCCGCACCCAGCGACTCTCGCTTTCCAGCCAGAAGCGCCGGTAATGCAGGTTCGGCTCGAACGTGCGGATGGTCTTGTTGTTGGCGTGTGATACGAGGTGACCCTTCATCGGCTTCTTGCCGGTCACTTGGCAGACGCGGGACATCGCAGGCTCCGAAATCGGAAAGCCGCGGATTATACAGGGAATGAAAGGCTTACAGCAGGCCGCGCTCGGCGAATGAAATCGCCTGGGCGCCCGCGACGACGAAGTGATCGAGGACCTTCACCTCGATGAGGGCGAGCGCGTCGACGAGGCTGCGCGTGAGCAGCTCGTCCGCCTGGCTCGGCTGTGCGACGCCCGACGGATGGTTGTGCGCAAAGATGACGGCGGCGGCATTCACGCGCAATGCCGCGCGCACGATCTCGCGCGGATAGACGCTCGTCTGCGTGAGTGTGCCGCGGAACGGCTCCTCCACCGCGAGCACCTTGTGCTGCGCGTCGAGCCAGATGCAGACGAACACTTCGTGGTCGCGCGCGGCAAGCGATAGGCGCAGATAATCGCGTACCGCGCCTGGCGAGGTGAGCGCGGCGCGCCCGCGCAGCTCTTCCTGCATGGAGCGCCGCGCGAGCTCGATGGCGGCCTCGAGTTGTGCGCGCTTGGCATTACCCAGGCCCTTGACGGCCGTCAGATCCGCCCCGGGCGCGAGGAGCCCGTTCACGCCCTTGAAGCGCTCGATCATTTCACGCGCCAGATCCACGGCGCTCTTGCCGCGCACGCCGGTGCGCAGCAACACCGCGATCAGCTCCGCATCGCTCAGGCTCTTCGCGCCTTGGGCGAGCAGCCGCTCGCGCGGCCGTTCGCCCGGCGGCCAGTCGGAAATGGCCATGAAGGTACAATCCTCATCCCCTTAACGGGTGCCCTGACCATGGCGTTGACCGGCAAGAAAATTCTGCTCGGGCTGACCGGTGGCATCGCCGCGTACAAGGCGGCCGAGCTTGCGCGCCTGCTCGTGCGCAGCGGAGCCGACGTGCGGGTGGCGATGACCGAGGCGGCGATGCGCTTCATCACACCGACGACCTTGCAGGCGCTGTCCGGCCAGCCGGTATGGAGCGACCTGTGGGATGCGCGCGTCAGTGACGCCATGGGGCACATCGAGCTGTCACGCGACCGCGAGCTCATCGCGGTAGTACCGGCGAGCGCCGATTTCATCGCCAAGCTCGCCAATGGGCTCGCCGACGACCTGCTGTCGACCCTCTGCCTCGCGCGCCGCGCCCCGCTGCTCGTCGCGCCGGCGATGAACGTCGAGATGTGGCAGAACGCGGCGACACAGCGCAATGTCGCCCGCCTGCGGGAGGACGGCATCGTCATCGCCGGCCCCGCAGCCGGCGACCAAGCCTGCGGCGAGGTGGGCCTCGGCCGCATGCTCGAGCCGCGCGACATCGCCACGGAGATCGAGGCGCTCCTCGCGCCGAAAGCGCTCGCGGGCAAGCGCGTGCTCGTCACTGCCGGCCCCACCGAGGAGCCGGTGGACCCGGTGCGCGTCCTCACCAACGCGAGCTCGGGCAAGATGGGCTACGCAGTCGCCCGGGCGGCGCAGGAGGCGGGCGCGGCGGTCACTCTGATCAGCGGGCCCGTGGCTCTCGCGACGCCACCGGGCGTGTCACGCCTCAACGTGCGCACCGCAAAGGAGATGTTCGACGCCGTGAAGCAGGCGGCGCCTGCGGCCGACGTGTTCATTTCGGTGGCCGCCGTCGCCGACTACCGCGTCAAGGATCCGTCCCCGCGCAAGATCAAGAAAGCGAACGGCCGGCCGGTCACCCTTGAGCTCGTCGAAAACCCGGACATCCTGGCGCACGTCGCCGCCATGGAGAACGCGCCGTTTTGCGTGGGATTCGCCGCGGAGAGCGAGGATCTGGCGGCCAACGCTGCGCGCAAGCGCGCGCAGAAGAGGATCCCGCTGCTCGCCGCCAACCTCGCGCCGGACGCGCTCGGCGCGGACGACAACGCCATTCGCCTCTACGACGAGCGCGGCGAGCACGATCTCGGCCGCGGGCCAAAGCTCGAGCTTGCGCGCAAGCTCGTGGCGCACGTGGCGCGAGTGCTTCCGGCCGGCAAATGAGGCAGCTGCAGGTCCGCATCCTCGACGAGAGGATCCGGTCGATGCTGCCGCATTACGCCACGCCGGGCGCTGCGGGCCTGGACCTGCGCGCGTGCCTGCCGGCGCCGCTCACGCTCGCGCCAGGCGAGAGCCAGCTCGTCTCCTCGGGCATCGCCATCCATCTCGGCGATCCGGGACATGCGGCGCTGGTGCTGCCACGCTCGGGCCTCGGCTCGAAGAGCGGCATCGTGCTCGGCAACCTCGTGGGCCTCATCGACTCCGACTATCAGGGCCCGCTGATGATCTCCGTGTGGAACCGTGGCCACGCCTCGTTCACGATCCAGCCGCTCGATCGCATCGCACAGCTCGTCGTCGTCCCGGTCGTGCAGGTGCAAATCGAGGTCGTCGAGGACTTCGCCGCGAGTGACCGCGGCGCCGGCGGCTTCGGCTCCACCGGCCGCTGAAAAAGCAAAGGCCGCCTCGCGGCGGCCTTTGTTGAACGGCTGCAGCGCCCTCAGGCGACCGGGGCCGGCTCTTCCTCGAAGGCGAGCTTGAGCTTCTCGTCCTCGCCGATGTCGATCGTCACCTTGCCGCCGTGCTGCAGGCGGCCGAAGAGCAGCTCGTCGGCGAGCGCGCGGCGGATCGTGTCCTGAATGAGCCGCGCCATGGGCCGCGCACCCATCAGCGGATCGAAGCCCTTCTTCGCCAAGTGCGCCTTCAGCGCGTCGGTGAATGCCGCCTCCACCTTCTTCTCGGCGAGCTGCTCGTCGAGTTGCATGAGGAATTTCTCGACCACGCGCATGATGGTATTCTCGTCGAGCGCCCCGAACGAGATGATCGCGTCGAGCCGGTTACGGAACTCTGGCGTGAACATGCGCTTGATCGCTTCCATCTCATCGCCGGGCTTGACCGAGGGCGTGAAGCCCATCTGCGTCTTGGCGAGCGATTCTGCGCCCGCATTCGTCGTCATGACGATGCAGACATTGCGGAAGTCCGCCTTGCGGCCGTTGTTGTCCGTCAGCGTGCCGTGGTCCATCACCTGCAGCAGCACGTTGAAGATGTCCGGATGCGCCTTCTCGATCTCGTCCAAGAGGAGCACCGAATACGGCTTCTTCGTGACCTGCTCGGTGAGAAGCCCGCCCTGCTCGAAGCCGACGTATCCCGGGGGCGCGCCGATCAGGCGGCTCACCGCGTGGCGCTCCATGTACTCCGACATGTCGAAGCGAATGAGCTCGATGCCCATGCAGTACGCGAGCTGGCGCGCGACCTCGGTCTTGCCCACGCCGGTGGGCCCGGAGAAGAGGAAGTTGCCGATCGGCTTCTGCGGATTGCCGAGGCCCGAGCGCGCCATCTTGATGGCGGAGGCCAAGGCGTCAATGGCCTTGTCCTGGCCGAAGACGACCGCCTTGAGATCGCGGTCGAGGTTGGCGAGCGCGCTGCGGTCATCCGACGAAACGCTGCGCGGCGGGATGCGCGCGATTTTGGCGATGATCTCCTCGATCTCCGCCTTGCCGATGATGCGCTTCTGCTTCGCCTTGGGCGCAATCCTCTGCGCGGCGCCGGCCTCGTCGATGACGTCGATAGCCTTGTCGGGCAGGTGCCGGTCATTGATGTAGCGCGCCGACAACTCGGCCGCGGTAGTGAGGGCGTTCGCGGTGTACTTGACGCTGTGGTGCGCCTCAAACCTGGTTTTCAGGCCTTTGAGGATCTCGACCGTCTCATCCACCGAGGGCTCGACCACGTCGATCTTCTGGAAGCGGCGCGACAGGGCATGGTCTTTCTCGAAAACGCCGCGGTATTCGTTGTAGGTCGTGGCCCCGATGCACTTCAGCTGGCCGGTGGAAAGCACCGGCTTCAGCAAATTGGAGGCGTCCAGCGTGCCGCCGGAGGCGGCGCCCGCACCGATCACCGTATGGATCTCGTCGATGAAGAGGATCGCGTTCGGGTTGTCGACCAGCTGCTTTAGCACCGCCTTCAGGCGTTGCTCGAAATCACCGCGGTATTTCGTCCCGGCGAGGAGCGCGCCCATGTCGAGCGCGTACACCGTGCACTTGGCGAGCAGATCGGGCACGTTGCCTTCGACGATGCGCCGCGCGAGGCCCTCGGCGATCGCGGTCTTGCCCACGCCCGCCTCGCCCACCAGCAGCGGGTTGTTCTTGCGCCGGCGGCAGAGGGTCTGCACGACGCGCTCGAGCTCCTTGTCGCGGCCGATCAGCGGGTCGATCTTGCCGGCGAGGGCGAGGGCGTTGAGGTTCTGCGTGTAGTTGTCGAGCGGGCTGTTCGAGGTCTCGGCCTGGTTTTCCTGGTCGGCCTCCTGGTCGCTCTTGCCTTGGTGCGCCTGCGGTGTCTTGGTGATGCCATGCGAAATGTAGTTGACGACATCGAGGCGGGCGATGCCCTGCTGCTGCAGGAAGTACACCGCGTGCGAATCCTTCTCGCCGAAGATCGCGACCAGCACGTTCGCCCCGGTCACCTCCTTCTTGCCGGAGGACTGCACGTGCAGGATGGCGCGCTGGATCACGCGCTGGAAGCCGAGGGTCGGCTGCGTGTCGACCTCGCGGTCGGCAGCAATGCGCGGCGTCTGCTCGGCGATGTGCTGCGTCAGGTTCTTGCGCAGCTCATCCATGTTGGCGCCGCAGGCGCGCAGCACTTCGGCGGCGGTCGGGTTGTCGAGCAGGGCGAGCAGCAGGTGCTCGACGGTGATGAACTCGTGGCGTTTCTGGCGGGCTTCCACGAACGCCATGTGCAGACTGACTTCGAGTTCCTGGGCGATCATCTACTTTCCTTACCTTTCACTCTCTTCCTGCTTTTACGTCTCTTCCATCACGCATTGCAACGGGTGCTGGTGCTTTCGGGAGTATGCCGCGACTTGCTGCACTTTGGTGGTCGCAACGTCGCGCGGATACACGCCGCACACGCCGATGCCCTCGCGGTGCACTTTCAACATCACCTGGGTGGCCCGCTCCCGGGTCATGCTGAAGAACTTCTGCAGCACCACGACCACGAACTCCATCGGCGTGTAGTCGTCGTTCAGCAGCATGACTTTGAACATCGGCGGAGGCTTCAGCTTGGCCCGCTGTGCCTCGAGTAGGGTGTCGTCCTTTTGCTGCGCCATGCCGCCGCTTACGCGCCCCGTGCCCCCCGCAAGTCTGACAATTGCCGCGTTAGCCCAGTTCCTCGCGGTCTATCGTAATCAATGTGGGGGGGCGGCGCAATGCGACGCGCGGCACGGATCGGCCGGATTACGGTGGTTTTTCACTGCCTTGCGTGCGCGCAACAGCGCCCGGCACGGCTCTTGACGACGCTGGAAGCCGCGCGTAAAAGGCGGGCTGTGTTTGGATTCAGGCTGTCTGTTTGCCACATAGGGGCGGCGGGGTCGTGGAGTTCCAGGCATGGCTCGGGCGACGCCCGGTAGCTCTAATCAACAGCAATAAGGGAGAGAGCATGGCAACAGGCACCGTGAAGTGGTTCAACGATGCGAAGGGCTATGGTTTCATCACGCCCGACGACGGCAGCGAAGACTTGTTCGCGCATTTCTCGGCGATCAACATGTCGGGCTTCAAGACCCTGAAGGAAGGCCAGAAGGTGAGCTTCGACGTCGTGCAGGGGCCAAAGGGCAAGCAGGCGTCGAATATCCAGAAGGTCTAAAGGGGATCGTTCCGGATTGAAAAGGCCGCTCGCAGGCGGCCTTTTTTATTAGATATTGTGCGTTTTATTGGAAGTTGTACTGCAGACGCAGGCCGATGCTGTCTACCTTGCTCGTCGGCTGGAAGATGCCGCAACCCGCAGCGCAATCGGGAATATCGGGATTGAACACCGTCGGCGTCAGATTCGATTCCTTGAACCGGTAGCTGTCGTAATAGCCCGTCAGGCTCCAACTGGGGCTGAACCTGTACCCGGCCTCCGCGTAAGTGCTGAGCGCGCCCTTCGGCTTGAGGCGCGGGTTGCTGTTGAAGCCGATATCGGCGAGGTGGGCATCTTCGTTCGTGTAAAACGGATACTTCACTCCCGCGCCGCCGAACCATCCGATCGGCACGCGCCGATCGGCGTTTAACCCGAGCCGCAGCGAACCTACCCAGTACTGCTCGCGCTGGGACGGCGTCAGTTGCCGGTTCCAGTAGTCCCAGATCAGCCCGCTGACGAATTCGAGCCCGTACGGGTTTCCGGGAAACCGGTACACCGCCTGCCCCTCGTTCGACAGACCCTTGTACTCGGTCGTGCCTGTTATGGGCTCATTGGTGGACAACAGGGCGCCGCTGTAGTCCACCGAACCGAAGTACAGCCGTCCGCGCCAGCCGAACTGCCAGCCTGCGGGCAGGTCCTGCGCGAAGCGCGCGCCGATGCCGAACATCGGCCCCGTCTCGGTCACGCTCGGATTCGCGCTTTCGGCCCAGCGGAAACGCTCGGCGTCGGCCGTAATGGACCAACCGGCGTGCGCGCAAACGCTGAAGACGAGCGCTCCCGCGAAGCATGCGGCAGAGAGGCTTTTCATCGCTACATGCGCTCGATCATCGCCTGGCCGAAGCCGGAGCAGGAGACCTGCTTCGCGCCCTCCATCTGCCGCGCGAAGTCGTAGGTCACGACCTTGTCCTGGATCGCGCGCTCCATCGAATTGATGATCGCGTCGGCCGCCTCTACCCAGCCCATGTGGCGCAGCATCATCTCGGCCGAGAGGATCTCGGAGCCCGGGTTGACATAGTCCTTGCCCGCGTATTTCGGCGCTGTGCCATGCGTCGCCTCGAACATCGCCACCGTATCGCTCAAGTTGGCGCCCGGCGCGATGCCGATGCCGCCGACTTCCGCGGCGAGCGCATCGGAGATGTAGTCGCCGTTCAGATTGGTCGTCGCGAGCACGTCGTATTCCGCCGGCCGCAGGAGAATCTGCTGCAGCATCGCGTCGGTGATCACGTCCTTGACGACGATGTCGGGCCCGCCCTTCGGGTTCCTGAATTTCTGCCACGGGCCGCCGTCGAGCGCCTGCGCGCCGAACTCCTTTTGCGCGAGGCGATAGCCCCAGTCGCGAAAGCCGCCTTCCGTGAATTTCTGGATGTTGCCCTTGTGGACCAAGGTCACCGACTTCCTCTTGTTCTCGATCGCGTACTGGTATGCCCGGCGAATGAGGCGCTCGGACCCTTCGATCGACACCGGCTTGATGCCGATCGCGGAAGATTCGGGGAAGCGGATCTTCCTGACCTTCATCTCCTTCTGCAGGAAGTCGATGACTTTCTTCGCTTCGGGCGACTGCGCCGGCCACTCGATCCCGGCGTAGATGTCCTCCGCGTTCTCGCGGAAGATCACCATGTCGACGTCGTCGGGCTTCTTGAGCGGCGAAGGCACGCCTTTGAACCAGCGCACCGGCCGCAGGCAGACGTACAGGTCGAGCTCCTGGCGCAGCGCCACGTTGATCGAGCGGATGCCGCCGCCCACCGGGGTAGTGAGCGGGCCCTTTATCGAGACTACGAACTCCTTCGCTGCCTCGAGCGTCTCGTCGGGCAGCCAGACGTTCTCGCCGTAGACGCGGCAGGACTTTTCGCCGGCGAACATCTCCATCCATACGATCCTGCGCCTGCCGCCGTAGGCCTTCTGCACGGCGGCGTCCACCACCTTCAGCATCACCGGCGTGATGTCGACGCCGGTGCCGTCGCCTTCGATGTAGGGGATGATCGGCCGGTCGGGCACCTCGAGCGAAAAATCCTTGCGCACGCGAATCTTGTCGCCGCCCGAAGGCAGCTTGATGTGCTGGTATGCCATTGCGAATTCTCCCCGCCGAGGACCGAAAAAGGGGGCGATTATAACCGCGTTAGTCGGCGAATCCGTTGATTTACAAACACTTCCGCAGGCTTCGTCAACCAAGTGCAAGGCCCCTGCGTTAAAGGAAGCGGACTGCGCCCTGAGGCCGGTCTTTCCATACACCACCAGAGAGGGGATGACATGAAGCAGCTCGTTGCAGTCCTGGTCGCCGCCATGTTCGCGGCCACCAGCTTCGCCGCGCTCGCGCAAGCGGACAAAGGCGACAAGATGGGCAAGAAGGCCGAAAGCACCAAGATGGACAAAAAGGACAAGAAAGACAAGAAGAAGGCGGAGAAGAAGTCCAAAAAGTCCGACAAGAAATCCGCGATGGAGAAGAAGTAACCCGCTTCAATCCAAGGCAAAGGCAGGGCGATCCCCTGCCTTTTTCGTTTATGCGCGCGCTCCTCGCTCTTGTACTCGCCAGCGCCCCGGCACTCGCACAGCAGCTTCCGGTCGTACAGCTTAACGCCGGCATGCATCTCATCCGCGCGGAAGTCGCCGCCGATTTTGCGAGCCGCGCCCAGGGGCTCATGTACCGCAGCACCATGCCGTCGAACGCCGGGATGCTCTTCATCTTCGATGAGGCGGCGACGCACTGCATGTGGATGAAGAACACGCTGCTGCCGCTCTCGGTCGCTTTCCTCGACGAGCACGGCATGGTGATCAACATCGAGGAGATGAAGCCGCAGACCGAAGATTCGCACTGCGCGCGCCGTCCGGCGCGCTATGCGCTCGAGATGAACGGCGGCTGGTACGCCGCGCGGGGGATCAAGCCGGGAAGCCGCATCGGCGGCATTCCCGGCACCTAGTCAGTCGGCACCTAGCCTGCCGCTACAGGCCGCCGTGGGACTGGGCGACCATGAAGTACAGCATGCCGATGGAAAGCATGGTGTTGATGCGCGACGCGAGGCCGGCGAGCTTCGCGGCCGCCGCCTTTTCGTCCGGAGCAACGGTGACGAAGCCGAGCACCTTCTTCTGGTTGGGCCAGATGATGAACCAGACGTTGAACCACATGATGATGCCCATCCACATGCCGATGCCGATCGCCGTCGCGGGCTGGTGCAGCGAGAGCGCGGCGCCGAGGTAGCCGTTCATCCCGGCGAGGATGAGGCCGAAGATGATCGTCGCCATCGCCGCCCAGCGGAACCAGAAGAGCGCTGCCGGCGCGATCACCTTTGTGACCGCCGGCTTCTCGGCGTCGGGAATCTTGGGCATCGAGGGCGTCTGCACGAAGTTGAAGTACCAGAGCAGCCCGATCCACATCACGCCGGAGCCGATGTGCAGCCAGCGGATCGCGAACTGCCACCAGCCCTGAGTGCCGACCTGGATCCAGTGTCCGGTTGCGGCGCCGACGATGACGAGCAGCACGATGAGCACCACCACACCTGCCGTGATGGTTCGTCCGAGCGATTGGAAGAACGCACCCATTTGTTTTCTCCTTTTAGTTTTAGGTGTTGCGAGCGAAAAAAGTCTAGCACCGTTCGCGCTATCCTGCCCGTTGATGCCCCGGCTCGCCGCCAACCTGTCGATGCTCTTTCCCGAGCTCGCCTTCCTCGAGCGCTTCGCGGCCGCCCGTGCCGCGGGATTCCACTATGTCGAGTACCAGTTCCCCTACGCTCATCCGCCGGAGGCAATCGCGCGCCATGCGCGTGCGGCCGGCGTGCAGGTGGTGCTGCACAACCTCCCCGCGGGCGATATGGCGCGCGGCGAGCGCGGCATCGCCTGCCTGCCTGGGCGCGAGCGCGAGTTTCGTGACAGCGTCGAGCGGGCGATCGAGTACGCCAAGGCGGTCGGCTGCCCGCGCCTCAACTGCCTCGCCGGGCTCGCGCCGCAGAGCCGGCCGCATTTCGACGTCCTGGTCGACAACGTGCGCGCCGCGGCGCGGTGCTTGGGCGAAGTCGGCATCGAGCTCGTCATCGAGCCGATCAATACGCGCACCGTGCCCGGCTTTTTTCTCGCGACGAGCGCGCAGGCGATCGATGTATTGAATGCCGCTGGCGAAGGCAACGCGCGCCTGCAGTACGACGTGTTCCACATGCAGATCATGCAGGGCGATCTGGCGCGCACCATCGAGCGGCTGCTCGCGCGCATCGGGCATGTGCAGATCGCCGACGTGCCGGAGCGCCACGAGCCCGGAACCGGCGAGATCAACTTCGATTTCCTGCTGCGCCACCTCGACGCCATCGGGTACTCGGGCTGGGTGGGATGCGAATACAATCCGAGCGGTGACACGCTCGAAGGCCTGAAGTGGGCGAAGCAATACCTGTCTCCCTGAGCCGGCAACACGACGTGGCGCGCGCGCTGCGCGGCTTCCTGCCCGAGCGTGCCGTGCTCTTCGCGGAAGAAGACACGCGGCCCTATGAGTGCGACGGACTGACGGCCTATCGGCAGCTGCCGATGGTCGTCGCGCTGCCGGAAACCGAAGAGCAGGTGCAGCGCGTGCTGAAGACCTGCTCGACCCTGAACGTTCCCCTCGTGCCGCGCGGCGCCGGCACCGGCCTCTCCGGCGGCGCGCTGCCGCCGGGCGACGGCGTGCTGCTCTCGATGGCGAAGTTCATGCGCGTGCTGCGCGTCGACCCGCTCGCGCGCGTCGCGATCGTGCAGCCGGGCGTGCGCAATGCCGTCATCTCCGAGCTCGCAGCGCCGCACGGCCTGTATTACGCGCCCGACCCGTCCAGCCAGATCGCCTGCACCATCGGCGGCAACGTGGCGGAGAACTCGGGCGGCGTGCACTGCCTCAAATACGGCCTGACGGTGCACAACGTCCTGCGGGTGCGCGGCTTCACCATCGACGGTGAGCCCCTCGTGCTTGGCAGCGATGCGCCCGACAGCCCGGGGCTTGATCTGCTGGCCCTCGCCATCGGCTCGGAAGGCATGCTCGTGGTCGTCACCGAGGTCACGGTGAAGCTGCTACCAAAGCCGCAATGCGCGCGCGTCATCATGGCCTCGTTCGACGACGTGGAAAAGGCGGGCAACGCGGTCGCCGCCATCATCGGCGCCGGCATCATTCCCGCCGGCCTCGAGATGATGGATCGTCCGGCGACGCACGCGGTCGAGCAGTTCGTGGCCGCGGGCTACGACCTCGAAGCGGCGGCGATCCTTCTTTGCGAGTCGGACGGCACGCCCGCCGAGGTCGAGCACGAGATCGCGCGCATGGAGGAAGTGCTGCGCGCCTGCGGCGCGGTGCGCCTCGCGATATCGCGCGACGAAGCCGAGCGCCTTCGCTTCTGGTCGGGCCGCAAGGCGGCGTTCCCGGCCGTGGGGCGCATCTCGCCCGACTATTACTGCATGGACGGCACCATTCCGCGCAAACGCCTTGGTGAAGTGCTGCGCTTCATCGCCGAGATGGAGAAGAAGCACGGCCTGCGCTGTCCGAACGTCTTCCACGCCGGCGACGGCAACCTGCATCCGCTCATCCTCTTCGACGCCAACCGGCCCGACGAGCTCGCGCGTACCGAGCGCTTCGCGGCCGAGGTGCTGGAAAAATGCGTCGCGGTAGGCGGCACCATTACCGGCGAGCACGGCGTCGGCGTGGAGAAGATCAACCAGATGTGCACCCAGTTCCGGCCGGACGAGCTCGAGCTCTTCCACGCGGTGAAGCGCGCCTTCGATCCGCGGCGCCTCCTCAACCCCGGCAAGGCCGTGCCGACGCTCGCGCGCTGCGCGGAGTATGGCCGCATGCACGTGCGCGGCGGCGCGCTCCCGCAGCCGGAGCTCGCGCGCTTTTGACGCTCGGCGCGTTGCAGGAGGAAGTCCGCTCGGCGGCCGAGAGCCGCTCGCCGCTGCGGCTGCGCGGCGGCGGCAGCAAGGACTTCTTCGGCAACGAGCCGCGCGGGGCCCTTTTCGACACGCGCCGCTACGCCGGCATCTGCGACTACGAGCCGAGCGAGCTGGTCGTCACGGCGCGCTGCGGCACGCCGCTCGCCGAGCTCGAGCAGACGCTCGCCGCCAATGGGCAATGCCTCGCCTTCGAGCCGCCGCATTTCGGCGCGGCGACCTTCGGCGGCTGCATCGCCGCCGGGCTCTCCGGCCCGCGCCGCGCGGCCGCAGGAGCGGTGCGCGATTTCGTGCTGGGCGTGAAGCTGATCGACGGCCGTGCGCGCCTGCTGCAGTTCGGCGGGCAGGTGATGAAGAACGTCGCCGGCTACGACGTCTCGCGCCTGCTCGCCGGCTCGCTCGGCACGCTCGGACTGATCGCCGAGGCTTCGGTGAAGGTCCTGCCGCAGCCGCAAGCCGAGCGCACGCTGCGGCTCGAGCTGCCGCAGGCGAAAGCCCTCGAGGCAATGAACCGCTGGGCCGGCGAGCCGCTGCCCATCTCGGCCACCGCCTGGT
>Ga0075436_100000114_pt1 | contig 47547 bp, 50 predicted proteins | sample RhiMethybrSRZTD5_FD_75303 | JGI IMG/M metagenome (GOLD analysis project Ga0075436, IMG submission 75303) | Populus rhizosphere microbial communities from Tennessee, USA - Rhizosphere MetaG P. TD hybrid SRZTD5 | ecosystem: Host-associated > Plants > Roots > Rhizosphere > Soil | place: USA...
ACTTTAAGTTTTAACAGCCAATCATAGATTCAGACACTGAATGTCTCCATCAATGAAAAAATTCCAGTTTTGCATTCCTTACTTGGGTTACTTTCTTTTCTAGGCTAGTTCCGGAAAATAAGTATTCATTCATTAAAGAAACATACAATATCCATTAGATTCATTTAGATCACCTTAAAAGGTCATGATATATGCTAAAAAATGAAACGATTGTGTTTCTTACAAACCTGTTACTATGAAGCTAGATTAGACACTTGACGCATTTGATTTTATTTTATTGAACCCTCTGCAACACACATTTTAAAAATTTCTTCTATTGTAGACAAGTACAAATCAGATGTTGGTTTCTCCGCGCCTATAACAAGCCTTTTTTCTGTACAAGTTGAGTTCATGATCCTGTTTATAAGTTCATTTCTAAAAGAATATGGTTTGCCAACTGTCAAATTATTAACTTGTCCTTGTCCATAAACTGCCTGCATAATAATAAAAAACGCAATTGAGATTACTATTGGAAATGTAATTGATAGGTAAGTTGTCGGTTGTTTATTCATGTTTCAATCTATCCTATAAGACCGTTAAATATTAGTTACAATATTAAATAAATATTTAAATTGGTACACAAAAAAAAATTGCTAAGTACCTGTACCTGGAACGCTACATATTTGTTCCTACTCTATTTCTTAGAACAAGTGGCACCGTCTACAGCACTTGCAGCATCATTACAAGCGTTTTTGTTAGTAAAGCAACCGAGACCGGCGAAGGACACGCACCACTGGGTAGATGATCTTGCCTGAATCGGACTTGGTAGAACAATTGAAACCAATGCTGCTACGAGGAGAAAGGCAGCTACCAAATAAATAATCTGTTTCATCTTATAGAAGATTCTTATAGTAGAATACTTAAGTTTTACTGCATACGGTTCCCTCATATAAAAATGAAAGACGATCTATTTCCATTCTCATAGGTCGACTCGTGGAGCAAGTGTCAAATCCTTCGAGCCATACGCTGCAGGGTACACAATATCTTCTTTTCTTCGCTGTCAAATAGTGTTCCTCAATTTCACCAGTCGATAGTAATGCTAATAGATTTAGCTTCTTTAACAGGCCTTCAACGCCTACGTTATTGCATGCATTCTTTACCTTGCATTCATGTGTTGAGCCGTGTTCATTGAAGGTAGCCATTTACCTATTTGATCACTAATACGTATCTTTTTGTTATAAAATATACATTCCTCAACATACGGTACACTGGTTCTGGTGGGTCCACTCATATTTTGTGACATCCAAACGTGGTCCATGATCGACCGGTTTTTAAATAAATCAACTGAATCTTGTATTCTTTACTAACCATAACTCTTTTGATATCAGGAGAGGGAACAATACTTAATTTCTTTCTGATAGCTTCAAATGCTGTTTTCGTTGGATGTTTTGCCTTTCTATACTATTCCTTTATTTACCGTTGATATTTTTAGTAAATTATAACTAAAATCCATCATATGACTTTTGTTTCATTAATTGAGAATTTTCACCAATCCATTCTGTCAATTTACCTCTACCGATATGCTACGTGGTAACAATCCACGTTTTATATTCCGGTATAGAAATCGGTACATTCCAGAATCTAGCAGTGTTATGTAATATGATCTGAGGTTTATTTTCAACTCTTACAAACAAGATCTAAAAACAAATTTAGTGTTTTAATATATTTTATTCTTGTTTTTTCCGATTTAATACCGTATTCAAAACGTGAATAGGCTCCTTGAATTACTTGCAGCAACACATAACCTTAGATGGGGAACCATTTAAACAATGCTATAGTACGGGCCCAGAGGGATTTGAACCCTCGACCAACTACTCCGCAGGCAGCCATTCTATCCAAACTGAACTATGGGTCCAAATTGTTCTAATATTAAATCCTTATATGAACTAGTTGGGTAAATTCTGGTCATTTTAGATTTAGATTTAATTCACAGTTTAAATTGAAACGAAATGTAACATACACACACTTTCACCTTCTTAAACAATATAAGTAGATAGAATTGATTATCTTTAGTAAATCGATCTAATATGACTAAGCTATTTCTTGAAGAAGTTGAAGAACGGATAGTACTTTTTGATGGGGCTATGGGAACAGAAATCCAGAAACTCAAACCTAAACCAGAAGATTTTCCAAATAATGAAGACGGATTCAACGATGGACTTGTATTATCTAGGCCTGAATGGATTGAAAGTATACATTTGAGTTATTTACAAGCCGGATCAGATTGTATCGAAACAAATACCTTTGGAAGTAACCAAATAAAACTCCAAGAATATGGATTTGGTGAAGAAACAATATCAATAAATCGAACAGCAGCAGAACTTGCAAAGGGAATAGTTAAGAAATTTTCAAATGAAAAAAAATACGTGATTGGGTCAATGGGCCCTACAGGATATCTGCCTAGTTCAAACGATCCTGATTTGGGTAATATCACCTTAAATAAGATTACAGAAGCCTTTGATTTGCAGGCCCAAGGTCTAATATTAGGAGGTGTCGATGCTCTGCTCATAGAAACTAGTCAGGATATATTAGAAGTCAAGCTCGCCATTACAGGATCATTAAACGCAATGGAAAAAACTGGGAAAGAGGTACCGATAATATCTAATGTAACTTTGGACAAATATGGCAAGATGTTACTGGGGACAAACGTCCAGTCAGCATATACGACTGTAAGCGATATGGGTATTTCTGTTTTTGGATTAAATTGTTCCACTGGACCAGATGAAATGGAATCAAGTATTAGATGGCTAGACGAACAAAATGAACTTCCTATCTTGGTCATGCCAAATGCTGGCATGCCAATCAACGAAGGGGGAAACGCAGTTTATAAGATGACCTCAAAAGATATGTCTCATAAACTTGAAGAGTTCTTGAACAAATACAAGAGAGTCAGAATAATAGGAGGTTGTTGTGGAACAACTCCTGAGCATATCAGAGAACTCAAGAATACTTTAAAATCGTATAACTTATAATTCTCAAATTAATAATTTAGAATATCACCACTAAATGGACCTGAAACATATGCCCCGCGTTAGCTCAGCGTTGAAGGCTGTAGATCTATTGCAGCAGCCTCCACCATTAATAATAGGAGAACGTCTTAATACACAGGGATCAAAAAGAGCAAAAAGACTAGTATTATCGGACGATTTTGATGGTCTTATAGATCTTGGTAGGGAACAAGTAGGTGACGGGGCGCATTGTATCGATGTGTGTGTAGCTACAACGGAAAGATCTGACGAACTTGAATTTATGAAGAAGTTGGTGAAAAGATTGAGCCTTGAAATAGATGCACCTCTCGTAATTGACTCTACTGATCCCAAAGTAATTACCGAAGCAATATATCAAATTCCAGGAAGGCCTATCATTAATTCAATTAATCTTGAAGGAGATGGCTCGCGTTTCCACTCTCTAGCGCCAATTATGGCAAAATTTGGAATTCCATCCATTTCAATGTGTATAGGTCCAAATGGGATGGCCAAGTCATCAGTTGATAAAATAAAAGTTGCAAAGTTACTCTTTGAGACCGGAAAAAAGTACGGATTAAAACCATGGCAATACATATTTGATGTACTTACTTTCACATTAGCAACCGGAGAGCAAGAATACGCAAATTCTGCGGTTGAAACCCTAAAAGGTATATCCTTAGTAAAAAAAGAGATTGAAGGGTGTTTTACAACGCTTGGACTAAGTAATATCAGTTTTGGCCTTCCTGCAGGTGCCAGAAAAATTATCAATTCAGTATTTTTGCATCATGCACTAAAATCAGGACTTGATACCGTAATTATCAATGCGAGAGACATAATTCCGATAGGTGAAATTAAAGAGGAGCAGGTTATGCTTGCAGAGGATCTCATATTCAATAGGCACTCAAACGCGCTTTCTGACTTGATTTATTATTTTGAGAAAAAGAATGTTCAAACTACTAGGAATATACAAAAGTTAGAAGAAATAAACAAAGAGTGGGATTTTGACAAACGTTGTTACTATCGGATAGTAAATCGCATCAAGGATGGGATTGAAGATGACGTAGTTGGGTCTATTAGTAACAAACTTGCAAAGAAATTAGAGATAATCCCACATAATCCTGAAAAGAAGACAATCCTAAAGATGCATCCTGAATTATCACACGAAGCCGCTGTAGAAACTCTAAATGAGGTATTACTCCCAGCAATGAAAGAAGTTGGCGATAAGTTCGGATCCGGTGAGCTAATTTTACCTTTTGTGCTGAAATCGGCAGAATGTATGAAATCTGCAGTATTAGAATTGGAGAAATATCTTATTAAGAAACAAGGCGTTAGCAAAGGTAAACTAGTTCTCTGTACTGTATATGGTGATGTGCATGACATAGGCAAGAATCTTGTAAAGACAATTTTATCAAATAATGGCTATACGGTTTATGACCTTGGCAAACAGGTCCCAATCGAACAAATTATAGATAAAATTAAAGACGTTCAGGCCGATGCGGTTGGGTTGTCTGCACTATTGGTTTCAACTTCAAAACAAATGCAGTATTTTGTAGAAAAAGCAAAGGAACTAAATATTAGAATTCCAACATTGTGCGGAGGTGCAGCCATAAATAGTGATTACATAAATAGGATTGCTAAGGGAGATGAGGTATATAAGGCAGGAGTTTTCTATTGTAAAACAGCATTTGATGGGTTAAATGTTATGAACAAATTAAGTTCTCCCGAAAGAGAACGCTTTATCGATGATTGGAATAACAAGATTACCAAATTAGAGGATAAGAAAACAATAGAAATAAAAAGGGATATTGATATCATAACTAAAAAAATAAAACCCGTGTCTCCTCCAAGCGTGCCCCATATAGATACTCCAATATATCTAACACCTTCTGAAATTAACCTTAATGAGGTGTGGCAGTATCTGAATAAAAAGTCACTCTTTGTTCTATCATGGGGCATTAGAGGAAAAGATGCATCTAAAATGATAAATGACCCAGAAGTACTACTCTCAGATTGGAAAAAGAAAGTAATTGATGAAGGTCTCTTCTCACCAGCCGTTGTCTATTCTTATTTCAAATGTTACAACCAAGGTAACAAACTTGTTGTCTTATCCGAGAGACAAGGTAATGTTGTTTTTGAGTTCCCTAGATCATCCAAACCAAAACGACTTTGTATTACTGATTACTTTGGATATCAAGACATTGTTGCTTTCCAGGTAGTCTCAGTCGGTCAAAAAATAGTTTCTAAAATTGAGGAGTTAAATTCAAACAATGACTATACAGACGCCTATTATCTTCATGGTTTGGGAGTGGAAACTGCGGAAGCTCTTGCTGAATGGACACACAACAAAATTAGAAAAGAATTGAAGCTCGATATAAATAGAGGGCTTAGATATAGCTGGGGATATCCTAGTTGTCCTGACACCATGCAGCATTATTTGGTATGGAAATTAATTAATCCTGCTAATTGTGACATCAATCTCACATCTGCTGGTCAAATAACACCCGAATATTCTACTGCGGCCATAATAGTACATCATCCAGATGCAGAATATTTTATACTATAGGCAAAATCACAGGAATGGGATAAATGACGATTAATGATTTTGTCTTCTCATGTGCTGCGGATAATGTACCAGCATATTTTACGTATGAGGGGAAAAGCATGCTGATTGTACAATCCAAGGATGGTGCAAAAAATAAGAAAAACGATTTCGAAAATATTGAGACATTTATGAGCGCGTTGATATCACATGAGTCCTTGCACGTAGTAATAACAAAATTGGTAAATAGTCAGATTTCTGATTCTTTGGATGATATTGAAATTATTGTCGAAAGATTTGGTAAGAAATTTCAAGTTAGTTTAAACAACATGTTCTTTTCAACAGATTTTAGTGGGGTTATCACAAGTTAGAATTGTTATCATTGTTCCTATGTCTCAGAACATGCAACCTTCAGTGAAGTAACATAATTTTTTAGTCTATTTTGCAAATTATCAATATTATTATCTTTATATCTATTGACCATCTGAATAATAGCACTTCCAACAATAACAGCATCAGCTCCGATATTTGACATAAGTTTTACGTGATTAGGAGTGCTGATTCCAAAACCCACAGAAATATTGTTATTGTTGGAACTTAATTTTTTAATTTTCTTAATCGCAGTGAGTGTATAATTATTAAAAGAATTCCTCATGCCAGTGGTACCAAATACAGAGACTAAATAGACAAAACCTGTTGAAACCTCAAGGGTTTTTTTGATTCTAAAATCCGACGTATTTGGCGCAACGAGAAAGACAGATGCCAATCCAAGTTTTTTTGAATAGTATAAATAATCCTTAGATTCTTCAATAGTCATATCCGGTATAATAAAGCCATCTGTTCCTGCATCCTTCGCTGACTCCATGAAATCCTTGAACCCTCTTTTTTGCAAAATATTAGAATATGTCATTATAAGTATTGGTAGAAGTGGATACGTCTTTCTTATTTTCCTTATCAAATTCAAGCAAATATCTGGGGTAATTCCATTCTGTAATGCCCTGAATGATGCCTCCTGAATTATTGGTCCATCTGCAATTGGATCTGAAAATGGAATACCAATCTCTATAATGTCAGCACCCCCTTCAATGAGTGATGTAATTATTTTTTTACTGCTTGTTGGATTGGGATACCCACCCATAACATAGCATATGAGACCTTTTTGCTTCTTTAACTTTAATTCATTGAATTTTTTCTCAATTCTGTTACTTTGTCGAGAAATCACCTACTTTACCTCCGCTAATGTATTTTTTACTAAACTTTATTACTTGATCTATATCTTTATCGCCTCTCCCTGACAGGGTAACGATAATGTTTTGTTCTTTTCTCATTTTCTTTGCCAACTTCATTGCATATGAAACTGCATGGCACGATTCTAAAGCTGGTATTATCCCTTCCAATCTTGTAAGCTTAAAAAATGCATCCAGTGCTTCATTATCGTCACAGGTAACATACTTTGCACGCCCGATATCTTTTAGCTGTACATGTTGAGGACCAACGCCCGGATAATCCAATCCTGCAGAGATGCTATGTGTGTCATTTATCTGTCCATATTTATCCTGTAAGAGATATGTCCTCATTCCATGTAGTATTCCCTCCGATCCTACGCTCAATGTAGCCGAATGTTTTCCTGTTCTAATCCCTAAACCACCAGCTTCTACACCATACAAAGAAACATCATTATCATCCAGAAAAGGGTAAAAGGTTCCCATAGCGTTACTTCCACCACCGACACAACAGACTAAAGCAGCTGGAAGTCTTGTAGTAAATTTTTTTAACTGTGATTTGATTTCCTTACCAATTACACTCTGGAAATCCCTTACGATCATAGGATATGGGTGAGGTCCTACCACAGAACCTATCAGATAGTATGTACTTTTTACATTAGTTATCCAATCGCGTAACGCCTCATTAATCGCATCCTTCAAAGTTTTCGTTCCAGAATTTACGGAGTGTACTTTTGCTCCCAACAACTCCATTCTGAATGAATTTAATTTTTGCCGTTCAATATCAATTGAACCCATGTAGATTTCTGCCTTCAGTCCAAGGACAGCTGCCGCCATTGCAGTTCCTACTCCATGTTGACCCGCACCAGTCTCAGCAATTATTCTTTTTTTACCCATTTTCTTTGCTAACAGACACTGTCCCAAACAATTATTAGTTTTGTGTGCTCCGCCATGTAAAAGGTCTTCTCTTTTAAGAAGAATCTTTGCACCCCCTACATAATCAGTCAGATTTTTAGCAAAATAAAGTGGAGTAGGTCTTCCAGCATAATTGTGAAGGTAATAATTGAGTTCCTTTTTAAAATTCAGAGTATTTTTTATTTTTTCGTATGCAACCTCAAGTTCATTAATTGCCGGAATCAAAGTCTCTGGAATATATTTCCCACCGAATTTTCCATATTTACCATCTATTGGATACTCTTTTAACTTGGCCATAGTTGAAAACTCACTATATTTACATTTTTACATAATATTTTGAGCATGACATAACTCCTTTATCTTTTCAATAACGTTCTCTGATTCCATAATGCTTGTACCAACTAGAAATGCATCAACTCCGATTGATTTTAGTTTCGAAATCTCATCTGATTTAGATATTCCACTTTCACTTATTATAATATTGTTCTGTTTGTCGAAGTTTTGTAGGAGCGTAATAGTAACGTTAATATCAACTTCAAGAGTATTTAAATTTCTATTATTAATGCCAATAAGCTGCCCCTTATTCCGCATGACTTCTCCAAACTCATCTTCTGAGTGAACTTCGGTAATGACTTCAAGGCCTTTTTTTATGGCATAATCAGAAAATTTTTCTAGACTTCCTTCGCTGAATCCCTTATCGAATACTGATTTTATCAACAAGATGCAATCTGCGCCTATTCTCTTTGCTGCATCAATTTGAACCTCGCTAACTATAATATCCTTCATTAATAAAGGGACAGTGACACTTTTTCTAATAGATGCAAGATTATCAATGGACCCATCAAATAAGTAGGGTTGAGTTACAACAGAAATTCCGACTGATCCAGAATTAGTCATCATTATGGCTAAATCCTTCGGATCTATTTTTGATTGATCAAGAATTCTACCTTTAGACGGAGATGCAAATTTAATTTCTGAAATTATCGGAATATGACTACAAGACAATATTACTTTTTTAAGTGAGATTACAGAATGACTGCCATAATCGTACTTATCTACATTATACAAACCTTGATTGATCGCTTTGTAAGAATTGTCGGCTAATGTTTTAAGCCCCGTTTGTCTAGAAAAAAATTTACTCAAGGTGACATCTGACAGTAATGCCTGTCTTAATCATATAACTGTATTTGAACTGTATAAGCGGTGCAATTTATATGAATATTTAACGGGACTTCTCTTAATTAACCTATTTTTGAAATGAAAGCTTATGCCGAATAGGTCGACTTGAGGAGATAATAGTGTATTATATTCAATTTGTATCCTTCAGTTTGCCATTAATTATCCCCCTTCCGCAAGACACTGAAAAATCTTGGAGCAAAGTCCAAAATGAAAGCATAGGAGAAGGGAGTAGGGTATAAAATAGATTAATTACGATTCAAACAATTAAATATTACCTATTGACGTCCAATAGAAATCACAATTATGCACGAAATTGGTACAAAAACTCAGATTCTTAAATAGAATCATGTGGAATTAGATTTATCACCCAATCCCTCTTGAAATGGTCATGCAAAACTCGTTGGTTGGTGCAGCCTCCAAATAAGTTAGCACCAACCAATCATTCTAAGTCAACTTTCGCTTGGTCCTTGACCTGCCGTAAAAGCGAAAATAAGAGTCTTTAGACACCAATCTCTTTTGCTAGTTTCACTATTTTTTTTCCGTCTTCTGTCAGACTGTTGTATACCTTATTCTGAACGGTCTTTCGAGATACAAGTCCGCGCTTTTGTGCCTTAAGGAGCAGTTTGTGTCCGTATCCGTACGCACCCAACTTGGTAAGCAGTTCTCTAGTTGAGTATCCCCTTCCAGTGCCTATTGTCTTTAACAACCTTACTAGTCCCTTCTCCTCAATAAGTATTTTTAGAAATCTTGCTTCTTTCATAGTTCATCAATAAATCTGATTAATTATATAATCGTTACTTGTTATCAGATACAAACTACAGATATAAATTCTGACAATTTTACTAGTATATAGAATTTAAGAGTATCTCTAATAGATGTATGGGTCGTTTTATTCATCCAACACTAAAAGCATCTTCAAATTCTAGCTGATAAACTTCAATTTTATTTTTATTACGTATTTGACATAATTTTTCCATTTAACGAGCTTACAATTCGTAGATATAATTATACATCAATTAATGATGAGATGCTTCCATGAATTTCGCTGTTTTACTATAATATTGAAATAAATACAATTAATTGTATATTGGATACTTTATTTAATACTATATGCCTAAGTCTATTACTATTTGAGATTTTTACCCAGAACCAACAAATAGTATTGGAAATGGCAGGAAGAGAGTCAAGGTTTTTATGGAATGTTAAATAACTCTAGTTGGTTATTATGAGAAGAGGAGTCGAAATGATGGCAAAATCAACAGCTACCAAGAATGGCCAAGAACGTATTAGTACTGACAGAGATAATGCCAGACATTTGGAATATTTTAACAACGGCCAATGGCGACACAGTTCCAAATGTAGAGAATTTACAAACAAAGACTGTAAGATCAAGATTCCCGATAGCTCTATTTGATCGGTGTCGTAAGGGTGTCATTTTAGTCTGGCCAACTCTTAAAATTATTAAGATTCAAAAATCACACGAGCACATCCGATCAATCGTTAATAAGATGGCAGTAGGTAAGTTACCGTCTCTTAGTTATCTTTGCCTTCATAGTAAAACAGTGGATTCTTATAGGTGTGAATAATATATGATGCCGTGGACGAGAACATAATTGGCAGTTAGCACTATTTCCTATATTGAAGCTGATTTTAGGGAACGATACAGCAGCTACCTTAGGAGTATGAAACAAAGAATCTATGACACTTATCTTGGTTATAATGAATTAGAAGATGAAAGAAAATTGGTTGTCCAGCAAGCATTGAAGACTCCTGGCCGTCGGGGCGAATTAATCAAGTTTGAAGAAATTGATAAAGAGCTTACAAGAAGATATAGTGAGCACAAAAATTACAATCAACCTAATGATTAAATCGTATAGGGAATTCCCATGGTGCCAATTTTATTAAACACTGAGCTATCAATTACAAATTTTATCGTGGTATTTGGGAACTATTGAACTGGGTAAAAGATATCCAATTACAAATCAAAAATGAAAAAAGCGGTTAATTTGAGATGGCCAAATACTGACGAATAATTAATAAATATATTATCAACATGTTATGACTCTATTTGAGAATTGCCAGAAAGTAAGTTATTCCTTGATAGGTCCAAGCTATCCCCAAGATACATACCCGATGAGATTCATCATAGGGAAAAAGAGATATCGTTGCTTCAAACAATGTTTAAAGATTCATACAAAAAACCAGACGAATTCTTATTGTCGACTCCACATATAGTAGGAAGGTCAGGAATTGGAAAGACATCTACAATATTAAAATTTTCGAACACACTGGAACGTGATTTTAAAGAATCTGGATTAACACTTAAAGTTGCTTATATAAATCTAAAATTACAAGGAGGTAATAAATATGCCATTTATAGGTTCCTTTTGGAAAAAATAGCCCCAGAACTTCCATCACAAGGCCTTAGCGCCGAAGAGATGTTAAGGTATCTTCTTTCATACTTGCATGAGAACAAATTATATACATTGATTATTCTTGACGAAATTGAGTTTTTGATAAGGTCGAACAAGGATAGTGGCATTATTTACGATTTTACACGCCTTAATGAATTTGATTTATCGAGGCACTGTAATGTAGTAGGTGTTATCTTCATAGCGAGAAGTACTGATTTTCATGACAAAATTGACAGTTCAGAATTGAGCACCTTAGGGCGACTACCGATCGAATTTCTACCTTATTCAATAGATCAAATAAGTGACATTCTCATTACAAGATCTTCAGAGTCATTCAATCCTAATGTTGTTGGGGCTGATATTATCGATGAAGTGTCACTTATAACGACATCTTCGCAGGTGGGAGGAGATGTGAGGTATGCGTTGGACCTCCTCTTGTATGCAGGCAATCTAGCAGAAGCCAACGGAAGTGATCGAATCACATTAGACCAAATCCGCAAAGTGCATGGTTACAATAAGGCATCGATTACAATTGAAGATTTACAAGAACTCCCGAAGAGTCATATCCTTACGTTGATGGCCATTGTAAAAGTTCAAAATAAAAGAAAAAGGCAATATATCGAATTGAAGGAAATTAGGATGTACGCACTAGAACTGGCCGATGAGCATAAGATAAAAAAATTTGAATTCGAGGATTACATGAACGATCTTCTTGAGAGAAAAATAATCGAAATGAAATCATTAAAAGAAATAGGAATGAACATAACATCTTTAGCTGAATTAGAACCTTTATTAGAACATCAGATAAATAAAAAATAATGGATTTCGATAGCAAGACCATTATAGAAAATGGAATTGGAACGATCGGCAAAATCAAGATAATTAAAGCATTGGCTGAAGAAAATAAAATGGTAACTATTTATGTTCTCCATAAAAGAACAGGGCTAAAAAGGGAAGATATCAAACGAAATCTTAAAGATCTACTCAGCATTGATTGGATTAAGGAAAAAAGAATGGCAAATTCTATGTACCATCTTAACAGAGATAATGAATATGTGAATGCAATACTCGGTTTTTTTGCAAATGTAGGTTATATCGGACAATCGTAAAATAATTTTCTTCACATCAGAAATAAGCATATCATAATATGCTATTGTTGAAAATATATCGTTAACTTCTGTTAAGAACAGCAAGTTTTAAAATAGTCCGAAATTATCTGAAAACGATTAAAAAGGTGATAAAATAAAGTCTGATGTGCGGAATAGATACATTAAACCCAATAACAAATTTCCAAAATTCATTTTTATTACTGGAGGAGTGATGTCAGGTCTTGGAAAAGGAATAGTTGCTTCTTCCGTGGCAAAGCTACTCCAGCTAACCGGCTTAAACGTAACTTGCACGAAAATTGATCCGTATGTAAATTACGACGCAGGAACTATGAACCCTACCGCACATGGAGAGGTCTTTGTTACAGAAGATGGCGGGGAATGTGATATGGATATGGGAAATTATGAGAGATTTCTTAATGTTCCTATGACAAAATGGCATAATATTACTACTGGAAGGATCTATTCTGATGTAATAAAGGCCGAAAGAGAAGGGAAGTACCTTGGCCAATGTGTACAGATAATTCCTCATGTAACTGACGTAATAAAGAAGAGTTTGAAAAGCTTGGCTAAAGGTTACGATGTTTTAGTTGTTGAATGTGGCGGTACAGTTGGTGACATAGAGAGTCTACCCTTTCTAGAATCTTTTAGACAAATGGAGTTGGAAGAGGGCGATTCAGAAACTCTATTCATACATGTCACATTAGCGCCAATTTTGGACGTAGTTGGTGAACAAAAAACCAAACCCACACAACACAGCGTTCAGGAACTTAGAAGGATTGGAATTCATCCATACATACTAGCAGTTAGATGTCAAAACCCATTGAACAAAGAAGCAAGACACAAAATTTCAATGTTTGCAAGCATCAAAGAGCAATGTGTTATATCATGCCATGATTGTTCATCGATTTATGATGTCCCAAAAGTACTGAAAGATCAGGGAATAATTGATGTGATCTCGGACAAGCTTTATCTGCAAAATCGTATCATAAAATGGGCTGAATGGAGAAAGGTCACAAATTCGTTCATAAATTTTTCAGGAAATGTCAACATAGGAATTGTTGGAAAATATGTAAATTTACCAGATAGTTATGTGAGCGTTTATCAAGCGTTGCTGCACTCATCTGCAAAATTAGGGAAGAAATTACATGTTGAATGGATTGATTCTGAAAAGTTTGAAAATGGATATAGGGAGGAGGTGAAATTTTTGAACAAATTTGATGGGATACTTGTTCCGGGAGGATTTGGAACTAGGGGAAGTGAAGGAATAATTAACTCAATTAACTATGTAAGGGAGAATGATATACCATTTTTAGGAATCTGTTTTGGTTTTCAATTATCACTAATTGAGTTCGCAAGAAACCAGTGCGGTATATCTGAAGCTAGTTCCCAGGAGTTTAATCCTGATGACAACAATTCATTGGTAAAATTTATGCCAGAACAAGAACATGCTCTGAGCCTTGGTGGTTCAATGAGATTGGGAAAACATGATATAACAATACTGCCCAATACACTGGCCAAGACGATATACAAGAATAACAAAATCCAGCGAAGACATAGACATAGATTTGAATTTAATCAGGATTATCAACGAATAATTGAAGAAAAAGGAATGGTGTTATCAGGTCATTCAGATATGGGAAAAAGAATTGAAATTGTTGAAATTCCAACAAATAAGTTCTTTTTTGCAGTACAATATCATTCTGAATTTAGCAGTATACCAGGCAGGCCCGAAGAAGCTTTTAAGTCATTCATAACTTCCTGCATCTAAAGTCACAGTCTTAGGTTTAACTCGTATGTTTTTTGTCTAGCATCACGTAACGAGGTCTTTTTCCTAACATAGCCACGCTGGATAAGATGGCTCAATGACAACCTTATTGTTCTCTCTGGAAGCATCGTTCTCTTGCTTAAATCCTTTTGACTCAATTCCCCCTCATATTCAAGTGTTTTTAAAATCAACTTGGCACTTGGTGGCATATCAAGTAAGTCTTCGGCCAACTTGACTTTTTTAGCGATAATATCCATGGGAGAATGCTTGATCAATCTTACAAATCTTGCTGGAAATTCATGTTTTTCACATACAATATTTTTTCGAACGGCTACCCTTTTACCTCCATCCAAGATTACTTCACACAAGTACCTACACAGTATATCTGCAATTTCTAATCTATCGCTATTCGGGACTATAAGAGGTCTGCGGGTATTGTCCATAGAATTAACTGGAACAATGACAAATACCTGAGACCTTTGTAAAACCATAGGACCTCCTGCAGACATACCATAAGCTGTCGAACCAATTGGAGTAGAAATGATAACTCCGTCACTGTTATCATGCCAGATATCATTGCTATTAATTTTCAAAATATATTCCATCAGAGTTGCACTTTTTCTTGGAAAGAGAGAAATATCGTTAAGAACAGGTTCAACTTCTTTACCATCGACATTAACAGAAAGTCTGCATACATCATCTATTTCATAATCGCCTTTCTTTATTCTGCTTATAGACTTTTTTAAATCCGTTAAGTCAATCTGGCCTAAAAATCCGGTTGAATCTGATTCATATATCCCCAGTACTGGTACAGAGAAATCCTTAATATAGTGTGAATAATCTAGTATCGCTCGATCCCCACCGGCAGTAATCACAATATCTACATTTGGAGTATCCGTTTTTTCTGATCTATATATTATCTCTGAAGAGATGCTTTCATCATCTAAAATTTTCTTGATTTTGCTTGTCAGACTATCGTCTCTGGAGCTTAGACTTGAGATAGCCACTTTCATATTAAGTAATTAAAAGTGAACAGACACTCAAATTTAAACCTGATTTATGACTCTGCTAAACAATTTCAAAATTCATTATATTGTAGTAATATGAAGCATTTTCTTCTATCGCCTGTTTGGAAGGTACTTTTTTAATTCCAACCTCTTTTGTTTGGAGAGCAGCTGTTAGAGATCCAGCTGCGAAACAAAACGCCCACACGGAGTCTTTTTCCTTTAGCATAGTGAATGCAAATGATGAACCAATGATATCTCCAAGTCCTGTTGAGTCAGGAGCATCAATTTTTGGTAATTTTGACCAATAGTGTTTTTCTCCTTCAAGTAGATGAATAACCTGATCCTGTGTGTGTAATACATAATCTATTTTATATTTTGAGTGAATTTTTTTCATCCCATCTATACCTTGAAGACCATTTGTAAAACATGAGATTTCTTGATCGTCCAGTTTTATTCCATTTACATTATTAATGGGTATGTCGATGTCCTTCCTTATTGATATTCTGCCTTTGGTATCGACAGCTCTCGTATAACCTTGTGGGTCCAATAAAATAAACTCATTTTCTTTTCTTGCTGAAACTAAATAGCACATAATATCAATAGGCACTTCATCAATAACGGGACTTATTATCCAGCAATCTGATTTTATATTTTTTATTTCATCAAAATCTAATATACTACATTTTGACTTAAGTATTAATTCACGATAATTTTCAAAGTTCCTTAAAATGAATCGAGTTGTTGGAGGGTTTTGGGGGTTTGAAGCATTCAAAGAAATTCCCTCTTTCTTTAAATATTCAAGATATTCGGAATTAAAATCTTTTCCAAAATGAGTAAAGAGTGTCGTATCAAATCCAAATTTTCTTGCGGTAATACCACAATAAGCAGCAGGTCCACCTAAGCTTTGAGTTGAGTTTAGGTCTGCGGAAATAATCTCGTCTATGACCAGATTAGATAATATAGTAGCCTTCATAGTGCAATATCATCATTTATTCCAATGCTTTGATAAATGTTGATTTTAGCAATATCAGAAGATTTAAAAGAAGATGATATAGTATTTCTATGATGCCAAAGAAAAGGACAAGCCGAGGGCGCACCAAAGGTGGAAAGGGAAGCTCGGGAACAGTTCATTGCAGTCAGTGTGGTGCGATGGTTCCTAGAGATAAGGCTAAAAAAGTTACTGGTAGAATTACATTAGTAGAACCCACTTTGGCAAAAGAATTAAGAGCTCAAGGAGCATATATTGCACCTTCAATGGATGTCAAATTTTACTGTGTTTCTTGCGCCGTTCACAGGGGAATAGTAAAAGTAAGATCGGAAATGGAACGCAGAAGAACTGGAAGACTAGGATAAAACCATCGTTAGAGCCTCTTTAGAACAAACCAAAATCTTTGAATGAAGGAAAAGATGGAGAGAAAAATAATAATTATAACTCCCCATTGGATCGATCCAGGAATTGGAATTAAGCCACATATTGATAAAATTACCAATCTTTCAGCTCTTTCCCCTACTCCCACACCTTTAAGTTCTATTCCCAGTGATTCTGATCTTGCTCTTAGATAACTGACTAGTATTGACGATGATAGAGCAATCATGGCTACAATAGGATTTGATAAGCCGCCTATTGCTATTCCAATAAAAATTAGAGCTTCAGAAATTTTGTCGAAATTGGAATCCAGAAAAGCACCCTTGGGAGTAGATCTATTCAATACTCTAGCTACACTACCATCCACGACGTCAAAGAAGCCGGAAATCAGAAGCATTATGCTAGCAATTATTTGCGACGGAAGCATTATGCCTTTTGCGTCCAAGAAATCTGAAATACCAAAGAAAATGCTTGATAAAATGGCTAACGCAAATGCAATCGCACTCCAAAACGTTGGCGATAAACCGAGTGAACCAAATTTATTTCCTATTAGCGTTGTAATTGGAACTAATTTGTCTCTAAACCTATTAAGCAAGTAGTAACATATTATTTATGTAACTAGCAAATATCCTTTGTTATACAAAGAAGGTATGATTACAAAATCAAATCTAGGACTTCGACTATATACTAGACACTTTCGGATTAAGAAAGATCATAGTTGATTATGATATTGCATTTCTTATGTTTCATCTGAATCACAGTCGACAGTTTTTTCGATTGGTAGTTCCGGCAATTTTGGTTCTTGTAGATTTTGAACGATTTTCCAGCTATTTGCTAGCTCTACAGCATTAATCTCACATGTAGTAATGATCTTATTTTGGTAGTTGACAATTGGATTCATTAGGTCATCAAAGTTTGAATGTCCTAATCCAAGTGCATGCCCTATTTCATGTTTCAATACGAGACTCAAAGTATCATTATTTATCAGTTCTTCATTAAAATTTACAGAAATACGTATCTTAACCCTTTTAATGAAACCATTCTCATCCAGAACACTCGTAGTTTGTCCAACAGTTTCTTCACCCTTATAGTCAAAGATGATCAAAATATCTGCCTTTGAAGGATCGCGAACTTCCATGAATTTGACAAATTTTAATTTGGAATTCCACTGGTCAAAGGAATTCGTTACCAGCTTCTCTTTTTGCTGGTATGTATTATTTATATAAAATGTCAAAACAGAATCATTAAGGCTCTTTCCCCAAGTACAACATATCTGCAAAATTTTCTGGTTATTCTCTAAACTCAAGGATTTGGATTCAGATAAAGACTCGGGATACGACAAAATTGCTACTATCATGACCAAATTTATCACGGCGGTGAAACTATTGGTTTTTTTCAATTATACCAAGCAGACCTATACAAGACTCACATATTATGACACTTGAGATGTTCGGATTGCATCTAGAATAATGGAAAAGTGGAGATATAGGAACAAGTTCTTGTTTTAAATTGACTATTGTATTAGATTGAAATAAGCGAAAAACACGATTGTTAATTTTAAGCGTAATTCCCCTTTATTGACGACCTTGCACCACAAGCCTCACATACAAGAAAGCCCAGCTTTTTTGCTTTCTCTGTTCTTGTGTCCGGACTTTGACAGACGGGACATATGACGTAGTCCCTTACATATCTTTCCAATAGTGCATCAAAAGAAGATGGTTCTTTGCGACCCAGAAAAATGACTCTATCACCGGCAATATATCCTGCAGATGCAAGTTCTTTATTCAAATAAAGTAATATCTTTTCAGGCTCTCTCCTTAACGCTTTAGGAAATTCCATAAAGTTTCTAAAAATAGTACGCTGACCTACCCAAATAATTTGGGGTTTGGGGATTTCCAGTCTTGCTGATTCTTTCTTTGAGGCATTAACCAAATCTCCCTGAATTCTATTCAGGAGGGTTTCATACGAATTATCTACTTTGTCCATACTATTCGCTATATTGAAGGCTTTAATGTTCTTTGTCATACATAAAAATTAATTTATTTCAGTTGTTAGCAATAGACATTTGCGCTTCTAACTAGAAGATATCTAGTTAATTTTATGACAAGTCTACTTTCATGACGGCTGTTCAAGCCAATGAAAAAAGGGGATTATTGGATCGTAATAAGGCAATTTAGTAGAATCTTTGACATTAAATCCTAACATGAGCATCCGTCCTTCTAATTGTTCTACAAGATCTGCTGGGACATTAATACCTCGAAATGGATTGAATAATTTGAAAAAGTAATCTTGTTTGTAGTACGCAAGATGCCAAGCGTAACAATCTGATAGAATCGTGGGGTCCTTTGATATTCTTTTGGTTAAATCAAAATTTATCTGCTTATTGACATGCTTAATATCTGACTCGATCAAAATTTGCATTGATCTTTTGTTGAAATTCTCTCTTAACAAGTCTTGGTTCATATTTATTGGATTGTTGGCATAAAATCGAATTTGCCTTGCAATTTGCTCCATTGTTTTCCTAGCTATATCTTTAACGTTGGTAATTTCAAGATCCCCATTTACTTTATGATCCTTTCCAAAAATGTAAAAGGAGGCTATTAATTCGTCTTTCTCTATGAACGGCAAATTCGTTTTGCCGTTAATAAAGTTTAGAACTCTATACGAAAAGTCGTTTGGGATAAAGATTCCCATGTATGAATCAGAAATGATCAAGACAAGTATTTGTGGAAGTTAAGTTAATTCAATGGAATTAGTAAAAATATAGTTTATGGAAAAAATGAGGAAAAAAATGTCCTAGTGCGCATGTGGCGGAGGTGCACTACCCTTCGACAATGCTTCATTGAATGTACCTGAAGCCTTTTCATGAAATTCAAGTGATGACTGGTCTACTTTCACAGCTTGCGGCGGACAAACGGATACACAGGCCATACACCAAATACAGTCGTGTTCACGAATTGCATCTGCCTTGTCGGTGTAATCTTTGCGCTCTTCTTTGACAGTACTGCCTGTACCATTCCATTTCTGTTTTGTTGCTTCCGTAGCAGGCACATCATATTCTGTTCGATACCACTGGAATACCTGTACTGGACATGCTTCGATACAAGCACCATCAGCTACACATGAATCCCAATCTACCGCTACCATTGTACCGCTTACACCGAGAGGTACTATTTGTTCACCCCTAGCAGCATAGGCAGCTTTTACTTCTTCGTTTTCAGCAGCCTCAGCAACTTTTCCTGGTCCCCACATGAAATGGAAATGTTCGCCGTCTGTAAGTTCTATCTTTCCAGAAACTTGATGATTTTTTGGAAAATCCGGATCTATAGGCATGTTTATCGCTTTGATCTTTGTCTGAATATTATATAAACCATATGTGTGAACGCTAATCATGGCGTAAATTGATGAGTCTATTTGTTTAAAAATCAATGGGGAATAAAATTTGCATTCTAACTATTGGATTTTATTTTAATGACACATCATCAAAACTATGATTTAATGGCCTCTACAACTTTGCTGGCGATAAGCTCTATGTCGTTTTCAGTTACAGATGGATGTACGGGCAGTGAGAGGACAGTTTTCGAAGCCCATTCAGTAACTTCAAGCTCTGCATTATGGAATTTTGAATAGTACGGAGTCTGATGGACTGGTGGATCATAATATACGGTTGCACCTATTCCATTGTCGTTTAAAAATTTTTTCACTCTGTCTCGATTGTTAATCAATGCCACAGTATAGAGGTACCAGTTATATTTTACTCTCTTATCATCTTGTGGAAGAACTAGATATTTGCGGGCTATTCTATCATTTAATAACTCTCCCAACTTTTTTGCATTTACAGTCCTTTTTTCCAGCATTAATCGAATTTTTTTCATCTGAGTTTTTGCGATTGCTGCAGAAATTTCTGGTAATCGCATATTGAATCCGATTATTCGTGTATCATAACCATGTACCATTCCATGATTTCTTATCATTCTCAGGATTTCTGCATATTCATCGCTATTGGTTGTGATCGCACCTCCCTCTCCTGATGTTAAGACTTTAGAAGCGTACATACTAAAACACCCCATCTGGCCAATTGTCCCTGTTTGTTTTCCATTATATAAGGAGCCTAAGGACTGGCAGGCATCTTCTATTACAATTAGAGAATGTTTCCTTGCAATTTCCAGTATTTCATCCATCTTGGCTGGATGACCATATAGATGCACTGGGATTATCGCCCTTGTTTTCTTGGTGATTTTATTTTCGAGATCAAGAGGGTTCATTGTATAGGTATCTTTTTCAATATCCACAAACACTGGTTTGGCTCCTGTACATGCTACCGAATTTGCGGTCGCAACAAACGTAAATGAAGGAATCAAAATTTCATCCGTTTCTTTAATCCCTGCCGCAAGAATAGATGCATTTAATGCCGCTGTGCCAGAATTCACTGCAATTGCATGCTTGACATGCAAGAAATCTGCCAATAATCCTTCAAAATCCTGAACCCTTTTCCCGCCAGAGTTAGATGCAGACGTTAAAATTCCTTCATCCAATACCTTAAGAATTTCCTGCCGTTCATTTTCATCAATTTGTGGTTTATTAATTGGTATCATCAATGGTTCACTAAACTATCGATTACTATCATACAAAATATTACGCCATTTATAATCAAAACGCCTCAATCAATCCTTAGCGTGCTATTTAAACAAATAAAAATAAGAGATAGTCCAAGAAATTCAAGCAGATGTGGCAGAGTGGTCTTCTTTTATTTAAGAACACAATAATGCGTCGGCCTTGAGTTAGGCCGAAAGAAAGCCGATTCGCCTTCGGGCGAGCAGGAGTTCAAATCTCCTCATCTGCGTCATGATTTGCCAAATTTCCGGGAGCCGTATAACGACGTAATCGAACAAATTGAATAGAATTATAAAAAATCTAGTCTAATGCACGATATGGATAGAAGACAGCTAATTCGCCTTGTTATCCCTTCCGCCCTTGTTATAATTATAAGCATATTTACCATGAAATTTTCGCCATCTGAAACCCTGGTACCCTTACCATCACCAATTTCGAATTCAAGTAGCTTGTCAAATTCTAAGGGAGTAGAAGTTGTTGCACGAGGATTACAAGCGCCAAGGGCTATTGATATAGCTGATGACGGTAGAATTTTCTTTACTGAAAAACATGGGAGTATTAGAGTAATTGAAAATCGTACCCTCTTATCAGAACCGGTTGGTGACATTAAGGTAGAGAATCTCGGAGATGCAGGTTTGTTGGGTATTGCATTACACCCAAATTTTACGAAGAATCATTTGTTTTATGTATACTACACCTATTCGAACGGCACGGGATTATTCAACAAAGTCTTAATGCTTCAAGAAAGCAAGAATAGAATAATAGATTCTAGGACAATACTGGACGGTATCCCAGGAAGTGAGTTTCGTGATGGTGGACGTATTAAATTTGGTCCTGATCGAATGTTGTATATTTCAACAGGAGATGCTTCAATACCAGAATTATCTCAGGACCTGAATTCTCTGGCGGGAAAAATTCTTCGAGTTAATGGAGACGGAACCGTTCCAAAAGACAATCCCTTTTCAAACTCACCGGTTTATGCTTATGGATTTAGAAATGTTCAAGGACTTGCATGGGATCCTGAGAGCAGAGAACTGTACGCTTCTGACCTAGGTGCAGCAGGCAATGATGAAATAAATTTGGTATCACCGGGCAAAAATTATGGTTGGCCCGATGAAGAATGTAATAAAAGTACTAAAAACACTGCACCCCTGCTTTGTTACAATCCATCTTTAGAACCTTCCGGAATTACATTTGCGTCATCAAATAAGCTGGGATACAAGAATCATCTCATTATTGCCACTCTAAAGGGATCACACCTAAGAGATATTGATTTTAAAACGGGTAACCAGAATACCATACTTGTCGGATATGGTCGACTTAATGATGTCATTGAAACTCGAGATGGATCAATTTTTGTTCTTACGAGCAATACCGATGGGAACGGCTTGGCGCAGCTGGGCGATGACAAAATATTAAGGCTCACACACTCATAGTAAACGTACCAATGATTAAAGAAAGGAAATTCTATCAAATGAGCCTAGCCCAGAGATTATCATTAATTGCATCAAAAACTAATCTTACAAAAGATGAAATTTCAACTGCCGTAAATCAAGCATTATCATTTGATAAAATTGACAAAATGGTAGAAAATGCGATAGGAGTATTTTCGCTTCCTCTCGGCATTGCAACAAATTTTCTAATAAATGGAAAAGACTACCTGGTTCCTATGGCCATTGAAGAACCGTCTGTTGTCGCAGCCGCGAGCTATTCAGCAAAACTAGCGAAGTCTACTGGAGGATTTAACGCAAGTGCTGATAGTTCTATTATGAGAGGCCAGATTCAAGTAATTAACGTGTCAAATTTCAAGAGAGCGATGGGTACTATTTCAAAGAGCAAAGATTCGCTACTCAGAATTGCTAATTCATGCTCAAAAAATGTCAGGGCAGTGGATCTGAAAACAAGAGTTATCAAAAATGAGATAGGTAAACGTAAAATGCTTGTGGCAGAAGTGTACGTTGATTGTAAAGATGCAATGGGCGCTAATACCATAAATTCAATGTGCGAACTATTGGGTCCTGAAATAGAAAGAAAGACAAACGGTAAGGTTATACTAAAAATACTTTCTAATTATGCTACAGAAAGAGTCGCTACAAGTAAAGCAACTTTCAAGAAAGAAGAACTTGGCGGAACGGAAATAGTTGACAGGATTCTATCTGCATTTGCTTTTGCCTTTTCTGATCCACATAGGGCGGTAACTCATAACAAAGGGATCATGAATGGAGTAGATGCAGTTTCTATCGCAACAGGTCAAGATTTTCGCGCCATAGAAGCTGCCGCCCATGCCTATGCATCTAGAGACGGAAAATACCGAACTCTTACTACTTACTCAAAGTCATCTAATGGCGATCTCCTAGGGAGAATTGAAATTCCTCTGTCAGTCGGCATTGTGGGTGGAATATCTACAGTTCATCCAGTTGCGAAAATGGGTCTGAAAATATTAGGAGTAAAATCAGCGAGTGAATTAGCATGTATTGTTGCATCAGTTGGACTTGCTCAGAATTTTGCAGCAATCAGGGCTTTAGCTACAGAAGGGATTCAAAAGGGACACATGAAATTACATGCAAAGAATATTGCTGTTGCGGCGGGAGCAACTGGTAAATTGGTTGAAATTGTATCTGATACCATGTATAGGCAGTCGAACATAAATTTGAACAGTGCCAGGACAATTCTACATGAGTTGCAAAATAGAAATCCCAATTCAACCTAGAATGTTTTATAAATAATCTTGAAGAATATTTGATATAAACTATCAAAATAATCCTCAGAAAAGAGTTCCCTACAAATGATATTTCAATAGAAATATATCCCATTAAAAAGATCCTTCGGATAAGAGATGGCAACAGTAAAATTTGCGATACCAAAAGGTAGTATCGAAGATGCGACGTTCAGAATTCTAGAAGAAGCATGGGAACCCGTTAAGGGTCGTGGAAGAACCTATAGAGTTAAGCTAAGCGATCCTGAGATCGAAGTAAAAATATTGAGACCACAAGAGATCCCTACTTATGTCCAAGAAGGATTTTATGATATAGGAATTACTGGTAAAGATTGGATTGCTGAGGCGAGTGCAGACGTCAAGATCTTACTAGATCTAGAATATGGTCAAGTAAATCAAGTCATAGCGATTCCGGAAAATTTTGAATATAACAATTTAACTGAATTAATAGAAGGTTTCGCAAAACAGAAACGTACACTAAGAATTTCATCTGAATACCTTACTACTACTTCAGCTCTCATACGTTCTAACATATCATACCAAAAATATTATGGTGATGTTAGACCAATGATCATTACACCGTGGATTAGAATTGGTGAAAATAAAATGGTTGAAATCTTTCTATCCTTTGGTGCGACCGAAGCCAAACCTCCCGAAGATGTAGACGCAATTTGTGACATAACAGAAACAGGAACGACACTAGTTCAAAACAACTTAAAGCTTATTGAAACTGTGGCACATTCAAGCGCTCAATTAATTGCAAACAAGAATTCATTAGAAAACAAGATAAAAGCTGAAAAAATTGCAGACATCCTTGCACTTGTAAAGGGAGTTGTTGAAGCAAGGAAAAAACTTCATATTTTTGTTAATGTGAAAGAAGAAAATCTTCAGAAATTATTGGATAGCCTGCCGGCCCTAAAAAGGCCCACAATTAGCAAATTGAGTGAAGAAGGTTGGTACGGCGTTAATACGGTCATAGATAAAAGAGAGTTCATAAAAATAGTTCCAAAGATGAGAGAGATAGCACAGGGACTTGTAGTCATGCAGCCAAAGCAAATACTCCCATTAGAGGAACTAAAACAGGTTATGGATAAGTGATTAAAACAATACAGGTAAAGAACGGAACTAGAGAAGCAACACAGATTCGTTGTTTGAATCGCCTACCCGATAAAAGTATTATTGTTGAAAAGATTATTGATGACGTTATCAAATTTGGAGATATTGCACTTACGAAGTATACTAAAAAATACGATAAAGTAAAAATCGATTCTATTGTAGTAGATAAAGAAGAATTTAAAAAAGCTTACCAACAGGTGACGTTGAATCAATTGAAATCTCTTAGAAGGAGTAAGAAGCTGCTTGAAAAGAATGAAAAAATGTTACTACGACGATTAACTGGAATTATATCATCAGAAGATGGAGTCAAAATTGAAAGAGCTATCAAGCCAATTGACAGTGTTGGATGTTACGTCCCCGGAGGTAAAGCGCGTTATCCAAGCACTCTGATAATGTGTGCGATTCCTGCAATTGTTGCAGATGTTAACAGAATAGCCGTAGTAAGTCCACCTATGAAAAACGGTAATATCGATCCACTAACACTTGTTGCTGCAGATATGTGTGGTATTGAGGAAGTCTATAAAGTGGGTGGTGCTCAAGCAGTGGCAGCTCTCGCATATGGGACTAAAACAATAAAGAAGGTTGATAAAATTATAGGTCCAGGGGGTTTATTCGTTAACATTGCAAAATCACTGGTTAGCAATAAGACTGCTATTGATATGATAGCTGGTCCAACCGAGCTTATAATATATGCGGATTATACATCTGATCCCAATTTTGTGGTCAGGGATTTGATTTCCCAAGCTGAACATAGTCAGGACACATTTTGTGGTATAGTTACTACTTCAATAAAGCTCGTTAGAAAATTAGAAAATGAAATTACTAAGGCATTAAATAGCTCCTTACCAAGATTGGATATAGTTTCAAAAAGTTTTAAGAATAATGCCTTTATAGCATTATGTGATACAGAAGAGAGAGCTGTATTATTCATTAACGAATTAGCTCCCGAACATCTTGAAGTTTTAACCGAAAATCCTAAAAAATTTGCTTCCAAGATCAGTACTGCAGGTGTGATATTGTTAGGGAAGTATAGTCCTTCAGCGGCTAGCGATTATTGTCTAGGTTCAAATCATGTGTTACCAACTATGGAATTTGGCAAATCTAAATCTTCACTCTCAGTACTTGATTTCATCAAGTTAGTTAACCAAGTTAAAGTAACAAGAAAAGGTCTTCAATCGATTCGACAATGTGTTAAGGAATTATCGTTAGCTGAAGGCTTACCAAACCATTTTACTGCTGTGGAAGAGAGGTTCAAAAATTAAAATGACAAACTGGCTGAAGAAAGAAATTGAGAAAATTTCAATGATTGAAAAATATGGAACAGTTTGTAATAGCGATCATTTTAAAATGGATGCGAACGAAAATCTTGTTTTAGACAAAAATTTTCTCATGAAAATTTCTTTAAAAAGTATAAAAAAAATTGATCTAAGAAAATACCCCACTGAGCTTTATGACCAGTTATACAAGAAACTTTCAGACTATCTTATGGTTAGTGAAAAGTCACTCGTACTAGGAAGTGGTTCTGATCAGATTATAGATTTACTGTTAACATTAATTGGAAAAGGAAGGAGGTTAACAACCATATACCCCACCTTTTCTTATTTTAAAACAAGATGCCAATTACACGGAGTAACGTCTTCTGAAATAATGCTCTCTTCTATTGATAACACATTTGATAATGAAAAATTTATTGATGATGCAAAAAAGTCTCATGCAATTTATTTGTGCTCACCAAACAATCCAACAGGAAATCAATTTGAAAGATCACAAATGCTGGAAATTCTGGGTAACTTGAAAAATAATCTGGTAATAATAGATGAGGCATATGTAGAATTTGCAAAATATTCATTATCAAAATATGTACAAGAATTTCCAAATCTTGTAATTCTTCGAACATTTTCAAAGGCATTGGGGTTGGCAGGTGCAAGAATAGGATACATGATAGCAAATGAAGAACTTGTAGAATTATTTAAAAACAGGGTTCAATCACCATATGCAGTAAACAGTATTTCACTTGCTATCGCAATATCCGTTATCTCCAATTCTGATAGAGTCGAAAAAAGTATATCGCTAATAAGACATGAAAGGGACAAACTCTACCATAATCTTTCAAAAATCAAAAAAATAGATGTTTACAGGTCGGATGCAAATTTTCTTTTTATAAAATGTAACGAGGAATATGATCGAGTTATAGAGTCATTAGATAATAGAAAGATAATAGCCAGGGGATTGGACAAGATTGGGAGCTATGGAAACTGTATTAGAATAACCATAGGTACAAAGAAAATGAATGACAAAATACTTTCCGTATTTAACAGCATTCAATAAATTTAGAGTTGATTTCAATAGAATGTATTCAAATGCATGTATTATTTTTGATATTGATGGTGTGTTGATTGATACCCGTAAATCCTATAATGAAGCTATAAAAAAAACAGTGCAATATGTAGTCAGTTACTTCAACCCAGCTATTATTGGTGTAAAAACTTTAGTGAGTGATGAGATGATTTTCAATTTTCGTAAATCTGGGATGTTTAACAACGACATAGATACAAGTTATGCATTTATCCTGAGCATACTTTGTGGTCCATCTAAAATTTCTGATTTGCATTGTTTTTTAGAAAATATTACTAACGATGCAACGATGAATGGGATAATCTCTGTAGAAGATTATCTGCAAAAATACTCCAAATCCTCCCTAAATGAGATTAAGAAGAGGTTAAACTATCCAGGAAATATAGACAGTAGCATGTTGACTCGAATTTTTGATGAATATTTTTATGGACCAGTTTTATTCAAAAAACAACACAATGCAATCCCCAAATATTACTTTGAGAGACCGCTGATTGAAAAAGATACACTTCTAGTGCGCTATTCGACTATGAAGAAATTATCAAATCTTTTTAATAAGAGAATAGGAGTTGTTTCTGGCAGAAGTAAAACAGCAGCAATGTATTCCATGAAATCAATTTTTAAATTTTTTGACTCGACGGGCTCAGTTTTCCTAGAAGATGAAAGACGGGATATGGGTAAGCCCAATCCCGCAGCATTAGTAAAGTGCGTCAAAAGTTTTGGAGTAAAAAATGCCTTTTATGTTGGGGATTCGGCTGAAGATTTGATTATGGTGCAAAGAGCAAGAAAAGTGTCCAAGATCCAGATTGAACTAATTGGAATAGGTGACCCTAATGCAAGATCAAATAGGATAAGGAAGTTGTTCGATAACAATGGAACTTCCTTAGTCATTAAAGATGTCAACGAATTACCAAACATATTAAATAAAGTTATGGCCCACTTTTAGATACCAATTGTCAGATACTGATAAACTTAGGATTGCATCGTTGAGCAGAAGTACATCAGAAACAACAATTAAGATAAATGTTAATCTTGATGGCGAAGGTAGGGCACAAATTACCAGTGGTTTGAAATTTCTAGATCACCTCATAACTACCTTTTGCAAGTACAGTCTTGTTGACATTGAAGCTGAGGTTAAATCAAATGATTCCATACTGCATCATTTGATAGAAGACATTGCTATTTGTATAGGGCAGGGACTAGATAAGGCATTAGGAAATAGAGCCAGAATAATGAGATTTGGTTATGCTATTGTGCCTATGGATGATTCACGCAGCAATTCGGCAATTGATTTGGTTAGGAGAGAATTCTCAAAATTTGAATTAAAGTTGGAAAGAAAAGAAGTGGAAGGAATAGCAAAGGAGGATATTGAACACTTCTTTAGATCTCTCCTGCAAAATCTAGTGGCCTGTACACACATACTAGTAGAGTATGGAAAAGATGATCATCATAAATTGGAATCTGCCATGAAGAGTTTTGCTATTGCGTTTAGAAATGCTGCTACTATTGACCAAAGGAGAAAAGGTGTGCCAAGTACTAAAGAACTGATGTAAATGACAAAGATAGCTATTTTTGATTTTGGCGCAGGGAATCTTTTTAATTTACACCAATCCCTACTCAGAAACGGTGCGCATGCAGTAGATATTGTAAGAACTCTAAAGGGATTGGAAAACTATAATGGATTAGTTTTACCAGGAGTTGGTAATTTCGATAGCGCAATTTCTTCCATACAAAATGACGCGGCATCACTGAATATGGCCGTAGAGAATGCAATGCCGATACTAGGTATTTGTCTTGGTTTGGAAATGTTATTCGATAAAAGCGAAGAAGGTATTCTTGATGGCCTTAAATTATTAGATGGTGAAGTATTGATGCTTCCAAAAAGGAAAGTTAAGGTTCCTCACATAGGCTGGAATAACTTGAGAATTGTTAATAGAGAAAGTAATCTTCTTAAAGGGATACCGCAAAATTCCTGGGTGTATTTTGTTCACTCCTATCACATTGAGCCCAAAGATCAAAATCTTATTGCGGCAATAGCTGACTATGGCTCGGAATTACCTGTTGTAATAGAACGCTCTAATCTATTTGGTACACAATTTCATCCGGAAAAGTCTGGAAAAATTGGAGCCCAAATTATGAAGAATTTTATTAAATTTTGTGAAAAAAACGAATGAAGGTACTAGCGGCAATAGACATAATTGAAGGCGACGTAGTTAGGTTAACTAAAGGAGACAAATCAACAAAAAAGGTCTATAGTAATGACCCCGTCAAGGTGGCAAAAAAATGGGAAGAAGAGGGAGCGGATATGTTGCATATCGTAGACTTAGATGCCGCATTCGGTAATGAATCCAATAATCTATCAACAATTTCTGAGATATTGCATTCAGTAAACATACCAATCCAGATTGGTGGTGGTATACGTCATTTAGAAAATTTTGAAAAAATTGTCAGAATGGGCTTTTCAAAACTTGTGATTGGTACCATGGCACATACAAATTTGGATCATTTACGTTTGCTTTGTAAAAATTATAGTGACAAGATTGTGATTTCACTCGACGAGATAAATCGAAAGGTCATGATTAATGGCTGGAAGTCGCCTTCTAATTATAACATTGAAGAGGCAATAAGTAGGTTCAATAAACTTGGAATAAACATTTTTCTCGTAACCAGTATAATTAAGGATGGAACACTTTCAGGACCAGATGTTGTGACTTTAAATAGTATTAATACTGACCGAAAATCAAGAATAATTGCTAGTGGAGGAATTTCAAGCTTGATAGATGTATTACGGGTTAGATCCATTGGATGCGATAGTGTTATTCTCGGCAAGGCATTGTATGAAGCCAGATTGGACATTAAAAAGGTGAAAGCAATAGCGTAATGACACTATCAAAAAGAATAATTCCTTGTTTGGATGTTGATAATGGAAGAGTAGTTAAAGGAATCAAGTTTCGAGGAGTTAAAGACGCCGGAGATCCTGTAGAATTGGCGAAAAAATATAGCGATCAAGGCGCCGATGAACTCGTATTCTTGGATATTACTGCGTCAAGACAAGACCGTGAAATTATGAAAAGCGTAGTTAAGAATGTCGCCAGTGTTATCGACATACCCTTTACAGTGGGAGGAGGAATTAGGACACTGTCAGACGCAAGACAGATTCTTTTAAATGGAGCAGACAAGGTTTCAATCAATACAGCCAGTGTCAAAAATCCACAATTGGTAACGGATCTTATGAAAATTTTTGGAAGACAATGTGTTGTTGTAGCTATAGATGTCAAGAGAAACTTTAAGACTGATGAAAAACAGACAATATCCTCTCCTGATAAGGATTTTTACTTTGAAGTCATGATATACGGAGGATCTAAGGGTACTGGTATTGATGCTATCCAATGGGCGAAAAAGGTAGAAGAGCTTGGTGCTGGTGAAATACTTTTGACAAGTGTAGATGCAGACGGTACTAAAAATGGTTATGATATTGAGCTTACTAATACAATCTGTAATAGTGTAAGGATACCTGTTATTGCATCAGGGGGCTGTGGCTCTTCTGAACACATGTTTGAGGTATTTAATAAAACTGATGTTGATGCCGTTCTGGCAGCCTCGATTTTTCATTATGATAATTTAACGCTAGATAAGGTCAAGAGATATTTGGCTGAGAAAGGGATTAAAACCAGATTATGATATTATAAATCTGGATACCGAATTTATTTTTATTTTGATTTAGATGGTGACAACAACATCAATAATGGTCGAAATCAGTGTAGGGTGAATGCGAAAATGAATATCCCTGCTATCATTTCGATGGTTAAAAGATAATCCTTAATTCTCTTTATTCTACTAGCTTTTGCCTTTCCGAATCCCCTTATGGTATGTTGATCCCGAATAGTAACAAGAGCGTACAATCTAGTTAGTGCCATCAAGAAACTTACTCCCAAGTATATAGGCAGTAAGAATAGATCAGCTGGATTGCGTCTTAAATGCGGAAAGATCTTAATCATCCTTCCAACAAGCCATAAGATAAGAATTGAAATTGCTAAACCCCATTGATTTTCGAGAATGGCTATTGAGAAAAAAATTGGACCAAGTAATAGAGTAAAGACCGAAACAAAACGATCTATCATAGAGAATGCAAGGTATGGACATTTCCATACCCATCCGTTCCATAAACTCTGGAAATCAGAATTATGACTATTTCTTGCCCATCTAATTCGTTGCCTGATGAATTGGTCAAATTCTGGGGCGGAAGAAGAGTATATTATTGCAGAACTTTGATAATATGTCTTCCACCCTTCCTGTTGAACAAGCCTTGTGAAGCATTTATCTTCACCTGATTCTTTTTTTCTACCAAGAATAAACTCATTTAGGAAGAAATTGATTTTAGGTAATAGAATTTTCCTACGGTATAATGCAGTTTTTCCGCTCAGGCAAGACAAAGCTTTTCCTCCTGCCGTCTGTGCTGGCATATCTAGATAGTTTCTAGAATCCCAAAAAATATCAGTCATCTTTTGCCATATTGTTCTTCTTTCAATAGGATGATATCTAGGAGTTACTCCGCCAATTTTTGAATCGACCTGGAATGGTCGTAATGCATTTTCGAGGAAATTTGCATCCCACATTGTATCACTATCGGTTAGAGCAACAATTTCGCCATATGATTGCAGAATACCATCTACAAGGGCAGGTCTTTTCCCAGGTTTCGATGTTATTATCAATTTAAGATTATCCTTGCCTTGTTGAAATTCTTTAAATTCAGCAATGCATCCTGTATCTGATTTATCAATAATTGTAATTATTTCACTCGGCTTATTTTTCCACCATGACTCTAAAGATCGCCTAAAGATTTTCGGGTCCTCATTATAAACAGGGACAATTACTGACACGGCAAAGTCGAGTGTACCTCGTGAATTGAGATGGTTTGATTCAGGCAGTATAGGAGAATAAAACGATGCGACAATTTTCTTGATAAGCCATACTGTCCATCTCCAGATACCGATAACTCCGAGCGGTATAACAAGCCAATAATTGTATAATGAATTTGGCACCAGATTTCTAACTACATAATTTTGCAAACCAGTAATTTGATAAACAATATCATTAACGTCAAACCAGATAGGTGATAAAACCAGTGAAATTGCAAATCCTAGGAGTATCAGGTCAAAAACTAAGTTGCCAAAAATTCTGCTATGCTTGTGAAGAGTTGCGGCTCTGTTAGAATTCACTGTTCTATCTCTCTTTCCAGATTATTTATTAGTAACTTTTATTATGAGCTAGAAGTTATTGAAGTAAGATGATTCCTGTTAATTTTTACCTTATTCCTTACTCGAAAATGAAAAGGAATTATATAAATATGATTAATTATAACCCCCCTATAATAAAGAGGGATTTTGAACGAGTAAGATAAGCATTATTGGTTCGGGTGTAGTAGGCAGTGCAACGGGCCAAGGGTTTCACAAGTTAGGTCATGAAGTCATTTTTTACGACATTTCAAAGGAGAGGCTGAGGACTTTAAAAAGCAATGGATACAACGTAGCTAATGATTTGGGTGAAGCATTATCTCAAACAGATATTTCATTTGTGTGTGTTAACACTCCAACTCATAACTCCCAACAAGATCTCTCTCAAATACTATCTGCACTCTATCAACTCGCAAATTATCTCAATACATCTGTAAAGCGTCATTTGCTGGTCTTCCGGAGCACGATGCTACCTGGCACTATGCGTAGCGTAGTCGTGAACTATCTTGAAAAAAATTGCGCCAAAAGAAGAGGAGTGGACTATGAGGTTGCCTATAATCCGGAATTTCTGAGGCAAAATTCGGCATTAGATGATTTCTTCACTCCGGATAGGGTAATAATAGGAGAGGAAAGTGGTAATAAATTATCAAAATTATTAGTAGATATATACCAACCTTTAACAAAAAATATAATCACAACATCATTCGAGGCAGCAGAGCTTATCAAATATGCATCAAACTGCTTTTTGTCATTGAAGATTTCGTTCTTTAATGAAATAGGATTGATATGCAAACATTTGGGAATAGATGATAAGGTTGTAAGTTTAGGTGTATCACTGGATAAAAGAATTGGCAAGTATGGTACTGAGTTTGGAAGACCATTTGATGGAATGTGTCTACCTAAAGACACCCAGGCATTAGCTTCGTTCATAAAACAAAACAGAATTGAACCTGACTTGCTTGAAATAGTATTAAACATAAACAAAAAAATTGAGGATCTGACAACTACAAGACAGCTAGTCTCGGGCGCTAGAGAAGCTCATAATTAATTTCCAAAGAAGCTCTTCAATAATTTATATTGGGAGCTAAATTTTTGTCTTAATAATGAATCTGTCCGTTTTTGGGCTTTCATTTCTCTTCTTATTAATTGTAACCTTATCACTGACAGCAAATCTAAGCTATGCTCAAGCAGTAAAGCCCCAACCTCTGATCGGAGTAAACATGCTAGGCTATTATACCAGTTTGCCCCAGACACGAGATTTTAAGAATCCTTTCCCTGACAACTACTATGACCAAAGCTTTAAGATACTAAAAGACGGCGGAATGAATCATGTGAGATATGTATATTATTGGGAATCTTACGTGAAAAATCCTATAGCATTCATAAATGAGCTAAAATTTGTCTCTATCCTAGCCGACAAGTATGGGTTAAAAATAATATACGATAATCATCAGTTCCATACTTCATCATGGCTTAATCCTCAAAGAGGAACTGGATTTCCAACCTTTTTATTTCAAAATAACTCAAAATATCCGTATGGAAGTGGTGGTGGCCCTACGTATCCATCAGCAGCAGCGTGGTGGACAGACTGGTGGAATAGAGGGATCAAAGACACAAATGGTACTGATGGTTGGAATCTACAAGCTCAATTCTTAAAAAAAGTAGTCAGTATTGTTGATAGTCATCCTAGTACAGTTGGTTATGAGATCCTGAGTGAACCACAAGTACATAGTGTAGATCAGTGGGAAAAAATTGGAAAATATAATACGTTAATGACTGACGAAATGCGAAAGGTAACTCAGAAGCATATAATATACAGTATGACAATACCTGTCGACCTAAAGAGTAACATTGGAGTTAATGCAACTAATCTTGCAAAAATGGCACCTGCAAATAAGACAAACACTCTCTTCAAATTTAGTATATATGGACTGCCATCTCCGGGCAGCTACCAAGAACAAAGGTTGAACATGTTCGTAACTGCCGGCAACTTATCAGGGGTTCCCGTATATATTGGAGAATGGAACAATGTAGCCAGAGATAAAGTAATAAACGAAGAAGGCGACTTTGTCTATGAAATAAATCCAAAAACAAGTGATATCACTCCTAAGGACACCACAGTGATATTAAAAAAATTTAATCAAATAGATCCATACGGATGGGCTTTTTGGTATTGGAATTTCAGGCCACACAGAGTTGAAAACTTTAATTTAGTGACAAGTGATGAGAATGGCAATTTAATTCCTACGAAATACTTTGATATATTAAAAAATGCTGTTCAATCGGTTTATTCAGGTAAGAACGCTAAATAGTGTATCAATATCTCCTATACTATTAAACTCCACTTCGAGGTAACTTGAATCAGTCACAAAGGTCATTTTCAGCATCCTAAATGATGAAATACACGTCCATAAGGTTTAATTCTTGTATAAATTCCATAGTAAATGGAAAAGGAAGCTGATTGGGGCTACTGTTACAGTTAAAAGAAAAAAGAAAGCTACGATTGCTAGTTTTCATTTTAATACCGCTTATCTTATCTGCCTACACTCACTTATGGAATCCTACGGGTTTTCCATCAATACATACAGATGAGGGACATTACCTAAGGAAAGCGATTTCCACTGAAGATGGCGATGGGCTTCAACCACAAGCTCGATATCGAGCGCCTTATTTTGGTCAAATTTTCTTGGCAGGGATTTTTAGCATTATTGGTTATCCCGGTTTTGTTAACGCAGGTGAAAAGAATCCTGTTGAGCAGCTGTATTTGGTTCCGCGCCTAATAATGGGAATTTTAGCTGTAATTGATACTTTCCTGTTGTATAGGATCACAGAATATAGATACGGAAGAAATGTCGCGATTATAGCAGCTGTATTATTTGCAGTAATGCCGTTTACTTGGCTGACTAGAAGAATATTTCTAGAGTCAATTCAACTGCCCTTTATATTGACTTCAATATTACTCATCTTGAGTCTTGATAGGCGCAAGGGGGAACATCAACATAAGATGCGACCACAACGCGAACAAAGACAATACACCAAGCTTACTTTGATTGTCTCTGGAATTTTTCTTGGTCTTGCAATTTTTACCAAGATCCCTGCTTTCACAGTTATCCCAGTGGGATTAACCATGACGTATTTAGTTACTAGAAAAAAGAAATACGTACTAGTTTGGTTAATTCCTGTCATTTTGGTTCCTTTTTTGTGGCCTCTGCACGCTACACTAATTGGAGATTTGAATGATTGGATCAGTGGTGTTCGTTACCAAATTGCCAGAGACAGACCTTTAATCAATACCATAAATACATTCTTCGAGATAGACCCTGTATTGTTTGTTTTAGGAATGGGTGGTCTGGTTTATGCTGCCATCAAAAAAGACTATTTCATATTGCTATGGGCAATTCCGGGTTTTATATTTCTCCAGGCAATAGGCTATGTTTCTTCATTTCATATGATATTATTACTACCCCCATTATGCATAGCAGGAGCAAATATGCTTGAAAAAATAGGCAGTAATATATCCAATATTAAAACGAGAAATTTGTTACCTTATATTAGAATAGCAGTTATTGGGATCTTTGGCGTCTGCAGCATAACTATGATAATAACTATAAATACAAATTCAACATATTACCGGGCTCTTGCATTTGTTCTTTCAAATTTACCTAATAGTAATAACAATTCATCAAGTATCAACCCAGCAGATAAGGTAACCCTGGTTGGAAATCCACAATATTTCTGGATTCCAGAATTTGTTTTTAATAAAACGTTTGATTCAAAAAATTTTTATAGTAAGACTCCATTCAAGACGGAAAAATACATGATGATTATAGATAGCGGATTTCAAAAAATTTTAGACCGCGGGGATAATGATTCAAGGTTAAATTTGGCATACAACGCTACTCATAATTTGGCAAGGTTTGAACAGAATTTTACCGGGGGCACTAATATCAACAAGTATCCATATACAAATTTGAAATTAAGCCCTGAATCACGCTTTATTGAACTTAGGTCCAACTATTAATTCCATTATTAAGTTGTTGGGTCCAAACCAATTAATTTAACCTCATAGGATTAGTTTTCGTCATCAAATGCGTATTTTATTGCTGCATTCAGATTTTATTGAATACCAACCGATTTCTAAAGAGGTGGAAGCCGCAGAAGATATCCAATACAAAGCCAGTAAAAAAATAGATGAAGTGATAGTAGCATTAATTGCCGTAGAAAAAGATGATGACGAGTCCATAATTGATGATGTTTGCAAGGAATTGAAGGCATATAGCGAGAAAATAAAATGTGAGAATTTACTACTCTATCCTTATGCACACCTAAGTTCCCAGTTAGCGACACACGGCACAGCTCTTGCAGTACTAATTTCAATTGAGAATCAGGCAAGAGATCTGTTTACGACTGTAAATCGGGCACCGTTTGGTTGGACAAAGTCATTTCACATAAAAATCAAAGGACATCCACTAGCAGAACACGCTAAAACCATTCATAGTAAAGGTAACGGCGAGAAAAAGGAATTGACCTTAATATCAAGCGCACTAAAATCTGAAGATGCCCTAAACTCAACTTGGTACGTACATGTGCCTGAAGATAAGTTAATTCCAATAAATGATTATGCTTTTCAAAAAGACAGTGCACTTAAAAAATTAGCAGAATATGAATTATCTAAGAAGAGAACAGTAGTTGAAGTTCCGCCCCATGTAAAATTGATGAAGAGATTGGCAATAGCTGACTATGAACCATCTTCGGATGGAGGAAATTTGAGATACTATCCCAAGGGACGTTTAATGAAATCATTAATAGAGACCTATGTGACAAAAATGATTCACGAATATGGGGGAATTGAAGTCGAGACACCAGTGATGTATGATTCCAATCATCCGTCAATTCATAGTTACTTCAACAGATTTCCAGCCAGGCAATACAATATTCAATCAGACAATAAGCAGCTTTTCCTAAGGTTTGCCGCATGTTTTGGTCAATTCTTAATGGCCAAGGACTTTCAAATTTCTTACAAACAGCTTCCATTGAAGCTTTATGAATTAACTAGATATTCATTTAGAAGAGAAAAGAGTGGCGAACTAGTGGGACTTAGGAGACTTAGAGCATTCAGCATGCCAGATTGCCATGCTTTTTGTAGGGATATCGTTCAAGCAAAAGAAGAGTTTGTAAAAAGATTTGAGCTATCTTTGAAAGTTGTAGAGGGACTGGGTATTTCCCCTAATGACGACCTAGAAATGGTTATCCGGTTTACTACAGACTTTTATGAACAAAATAAAGAATTTATTCAGGCATTTGCGGCTAGATTAAAGAAACCCATCCTGGTAGAAATGTGGAAAGAAAAATTCTTTTATTTTATCGTAAAGTGGGAATTTAATTTTGTAGACAGGTCGGGAAAAGCTGCCGCACTCTCCACTGATCAAATTGATATTGAAAATGGGCAAAGATACAACATTGAATTTGTTGATAGTGACGGCGAGAAAAAGTATCCAATCATATTGCATAACTCTCCTAGTGGAGCGGTAGAGCGGGTAATATTTGCACTACTTGAAAAAGCCGACATGGAGGTACATACAGGCAAGCCACCAGCATTGCCTCTATGGCTATCACATACACAGATAAGAATAATTCCGGTCTCTTCAAATCATTTGGCGTTCTGTGAAAAAATCTTGGAGCTGCTTAACAAAAACAGTATAAGGACAGACATCGATGACAGGGAGCTTTCTGTTGCAAAAAAAATTAGAGAAGCAGAATCTGAATGGGTTCATTTCATCATTGTCATTGGAGACAAAGAAGCTGGAGGTAAAGAATTTGTAGTGAGGGAAAGAGTGACTAAATCTCAATACAACATTTCGATAGAAAATCTCATGAGACGTATTAAACAAGAAATATCAGATAAACCGTACCTACCACTAAACCTACCAAAATATTTATCAAAACGTCCAATAATTATGGTATGAAATACTGATACAGGTAGAGGATTAAATTTACCATTATGTCATTCATTTAATGTTTTTATATTTAATAATTAGATCCCATTCAAATGGGAAGAGTAGACAAAGGGGTAAACTGCAGTGTAAGTGGATGCTCAAATTCAGCTGAGAGATCAATCAGTGGAAGTAAGGCAAGCATGGCTTCAGATTTACAAGTTAATACTTCAAACAAAAGGGTGTATCTATGTAGACAACACTATAAGGAATGGAAAAAAGCGACAAAAGAAGATAGAGAAAACGAGAGAGCCAGATGGGGCTAATATAATAGTAAAACAGTACAACAATAATTACAAGCTGACTAGTATACCAATCATTTCCATTCAGCTAAACATACTTTCTAGGAATTATCCTTAAAAGAGTTTGTGCAGCAAGCGTACCTTCCCTGTAATCATGGTTTTTGAGTGAAACCTCTACAAAATCCATTCCTAACAGACTCGCCGAATCGTTAATACTTTTGAATAGCTTAATTATTTCAAATGGATCCAATCCAAAGGGCTCAGGAGTTCCTGTACAAGGAACGTATGGCGAATCATAAACATCAATGTCGAACGATATGTATATGTTTCTATTGGCAGTAACCTTGGAAATATAAGTTGATACATCATCAATATTTTTTTTTATTTTCCATGGGTCGAAGGTTATAATACCATTTTTTTCTGCAATATTATTTTCGTTCTTATCTGTTTGTCTGATACCTATTTGTATGATATTTTTGCCTTGAATGTATCCTTCATCTATCAACCTATAGAAGGGGGTTGTATGACAGAGTTTCATACCATCATATTCGGGTTTTAAATCTCTATGCGCATCAAAGTGTATCAAGAGAGGCTGATTATCTGAAAGACCCTTAAAACAAAAATACGTTATGGTATGTTCTCCTCCAAGGATAAATGGTTTTTTCTGATTCCTAGATAGTTCTTTTACCAGAGGAGGAATCTTTTCATCCAGAAAGGAAAAGATGGAATGTAATTTATGATCGTGATAATTAGGTATTTTAACGTCTCCCAAATCGAAAATTTTGGCAATTTCCTTAATGTCCTTTTTTTCATCGTAAATGAATGTTTCAATCTGACGTGCAGAAGCACTCCTGATCGCTTCTGGACCTCTTTTTGTACCTTTTCCGAATGATGTAGTTAGCTCCAATGGAATACCAAAGAATACTAATTTTGCATCACCGTATGAAATTTTCGTATCAATATCCCCGAAGGAAGCTCCAGCTTTGGTTCTTTCCGGAGTAATAAAGAGAGAATCGAAAAGATTTAAAATTGTCAATTTGTCTTATTGAATAACTGTAGACGATTATATTTATTTAAGCAATTTGATAAATTTTGCTAATTTGACCAGAATAATTCATCTAAATTACTTTGTCTTGGTTTGCCAATTATAGACTTGAAATTTACATCTAGAGCGGTTAAAATTTGATCTAAAGTGGATTCCATAGCCTCCAAGTATTTTTCAGTATCAATTTCCTTATGGGTAGCTAGCTCAACAGGTTTGACTCCTTCAGAAGTCTTAGTTTTTACATACGAGATTATGTCCCCTGCTTTAGCTTGCCTTCCATTTGAAAATAACAATGCTGCCTTTATGTGCTGCGGGATACCCTTTATTGAATTGTTGATAGAATCATGACCGTCTATTGAGGTTATTCTTTTATTTTCACTACTCTTTTTGCCATATTTTTCTGGGGACTTATTTATCATAACGTTAAAAGATAGTTCCTCCATTGGGTATTCATCTGACTCTAATTTTTTTGCGCTTTCACGAACAATATTTTTGATTTTCTCTCTAGCAGTATCAAAATCCTTTTCAGTGTTAACTTTACCCAATATATCTAACATGCTGTAAAACGTTTTCCTAATAAAAGCGGGAGTGTGGGATTTTTTGCCTGTTAATCCCTTTACATCGACAGTTCCATCCTTCAAGACACCCAGATAATTTTTCTTGAGATTGTTAAATACAACATATCGGTATTCTTTGTCCAATTCCAGATCTACGCCTTGATTGGTTTTGGCCCATTTTGAAATTTCTTCCACCTTACCTTGTGACGGATCCCTCAAAAATAAAGAATCTGTGTCACCATAGACAACTTCTACTCCTGATTCCCTACATTTATCTATTGTTTTGGTGATTATATTTCTTCCAATAGCTGCCGTGGCATCCGCAACTGGTAGGCAGTATAGTGGAAATATTTCTGCGCCCATTACACCGTAACTTGCATTGAGAATTACTTTAATTGCCTGACTTACTACCGTGTAGAGTTGTCGTTCTTCAGGTGAAATTGTTTTGTCTTTTGATAGCTGCTTATAGTAATTTACTCGCAGGTCTCTCAGTGATCCTATAAGAAGCGAAGTAATTCCCTTTTTCTCCTTGCATGTCCAATATGCGGTATCAGGGATCTTTTGGTGTGGATCTTGACTGCAAGAATCATGTGGACAATTTACTGTTTCGTAAGATAAGTTATGGACGTTTATTATACTAGGATATAGACTTGCAAAATCAACTACTGATACATTGAAGTGGATTCCTGGTGTTGGCTCTACGACAAGTCCCCCCCTGTACTTTTTTTCTTTTATAATTGCGGTAGTAGATACCTCACCCTTGTAACGTAATTCTTCGGTGCGCGGAATCAGCGCGTTTATCTTTCTATGTTCATAAAAGAGCATTCCCCTTATCCATTGGTTCACACCTACTCTAGAAAGGTCTTCAACAGAAAGTCTAGATATTCTAGCAATCACAAACAATAGCTTCAGAAGTAGATTGTCATTAAATCTTGTTAATCTAAAAGTCAATTCAGTATCTTTTAGGCAATATTGTGCCAATTTTTGGATTGGCAAGTCGCCAATATTGCCCTCAAATTCAATTTTGCTATCATTTAATAGTGCTTCTGAGATGGCATTTAATCTATATTCAGAATATTTGTGACTGAATGCGTAAATTTGAATGGACCTATTTTGAAATGTTCTAAATAAATCAATGTGAACGCCATGTCTTAATTGAACCGGTTCTGTTTGAATACCTTTCTTGATAACTGTGTCTCGCTTAACCAGTATAGGAATTTCTTCCTTTGGTATTATTGTATGGTTTATAGGATCAATTGCGGGATCTTGAGATCTTTCATAAAGATAGGGAAGATCAAAATCATCACCATTAAAAGTAACTAATAAATTGTATGACGAAATTAATTTAAAAGTTTTTTCTAATAGTTCTTTTTCAGTCTTGCACATTACTGCTTCAGGAATTAATTCTGTTCCATCATCGGGATTTTTATCTTGTTCAAGAAGGAATACTTTTCTTTCATCATTTGAGACGATTCCTACTGCAGTAACTTTCCTATCGTGTTCTCGTGGTACAGGCATTCGTCCCTCCTCTGAATCTACTTCAATATCAAGAGCTAACCTCTTTATTTCTGGAATAGGTTGATTTAATAGATCTGCCCATTCTCTAACATATTCTCTGTATTTATCATTTCTTGCCTCTTTGCTGTCTAGGATTTTGTCCCAAAGAAAATTTTTCAATGCATTCTGGACGATTTCTGACATCTTGTAAGGATCTTCAATTATTTCATCTCCTTTTCTTTTGTAGTATGAACCAGGGATTAACCTTGTATCATAAAGATAATTTTCGTGATACTTGATGTTGGCTTCCCATACATTGAGCTTTTCTCTTATGCCACCCCTGCCTCCTATTGACAGAGGATCAGGAGCAATTATTTTTATTGCCTGAATTTCTCTGTCTGACAATAGGTCTATTTTTGGTATTCTCTTTAACTCAAATTTCTTTTCAACGGCTGCAATTTCTTCTGCTCTTTTTTCGTATTCCAATTTAGTATAACAATAGGGTTTGTGATTCGTTTTATCCTGCCAAAAATATATTACATGCAAATTAGGATCGTAAAATTTTAATTTGACTTTCTGATTTTCACCAGAATAAACTGCTGAAATGAGCATGACACGAGTATTTTCAGGAAGTTCCTTCTCGTAACTCAGGTATTGCTTACCGTTTTGAAGAAGTGGCGATTGATCCAATTATTGTTCACTGGGATTAACTCCAAATATGGAAAATGGATAATTATCTTTTGCTGCCATGATCATGAACTAGTTTTTTGTGTCAAGTAAGGTGAATATCATTTTCAACTAGATTCAGCAGTAACTACCTTACGCTCATTTCGTCTAATTGCTATTATGCCGAAAGCGTAGAGAGCAATCATGGGCAGTGCAACAAACCACATTGTAATCCCGCTTCCGTCTGGTGTTATTACTGCACCAAAAATCGTTATAATTATGATTGCATATCTAAAGTTTTTTTGCCAGAATTTTGAATCAGTTAAGCCACTTAGGGATAGTACATACATTATGATTGGAAGCTGAAAGGCAATACCAAACCCAAGAACGAATTGAAGTACAAATGTTATGAAATCATTGACTGTCAGAAATGCTTCAGCGCCTATAGATTCACCATAACTGTATAGAAAATCTAGGGTCCACGGGATTACAAGCACATATGAGAATACTAGACCAAATACAAACAAAAGAAACGTTGGCAATAATATTTTGACAAGTTTTATTTTTGTGGATGACGGTGAAGACGCTTTAGTTGATACACTCGTTTCTCCGGTTTCTCCTTTTCTTTTTGCCCGATTAAACGCAGGAGAAACAAAACCATATATCTCTTTAATTACGATTGGCAAAGAACATGTCAAGCCAATTAGCAATGAGAGGTAAATCTGACCAAAGAACACCTGACCGGGAGCTGTCTGAATAAACTTTACTTCTGATGGAAGTAAGGTATCCTTCATAAAAGTTGTCAATTGCAGGGCTATGTTGTTAAATGGTTCTGGGTATGGATAATATACTTTCAGATAAGTTAGATGAGTTGGATTGAGGAATGGAAGTGATATAGGAATAATTGTAGTTTTTATGCTAAAACTCATTGTAAAAATAGTTATTATTGCAATGCAAATTATTATACGAATAAGCCTAACTCTTAGCTCATCAATATGTTCAGGTATCGACATCCTAAATGAAGACATTACAATATTCGGAAATATGCAATCTAGGTATAATAATTATATTGGTAGACTAGAATTTGATAATATATTGTTGGACCCAATAGCTTATTTTAAGTCCAATTAGAGTATGGACCATGGTCCACGATATAAAACAAAGCTTATCCTTAAGAGCAAATACTTTTAGAAGATAAAATCAATAAGAGTTTATGCAATATCACAAAGCTTCTTTTATTGGACTTGAACGATCTAAAAAGGCTCAATTAAAGCTATTTGATTATACAGGCTATGCCATGTTAACATATACCGTAAAACAAGATGGAAATGGATTTTCACCGGTAGGTGAAGAAATGCTGGTGACCAAAATGGATAGAGAAACCGAGTCCATGTTATTTTTGTGTGATAATGATGGTTATACGAAGGCCCAATCAAAACCGTTACCAAGAGAAAAGGCCAGTGAAGTGTATAGAAAAATGCTAAATGACGGTTTTATAGAATTTAAGGGACAAATCAAGACTGTTTCATAAATGGTGTTGTAAAGCAGCAGCTGAAAACTATATCCGCACTTTGATCAATTTAACAGATTGGATTCCATAGTAGTTAGAGTTACTAGTTTTGGTATCTCGTTACTATCATTTTATTACTAGAATGAGATAGCTTCTAAATAGTAAATATAATTATTTCAATTATTCTAAACAATAATTTTTGTACCAGTTTGGCTATTTTTCATGATGAGATGTCTGATAACATTAGGATCTGATTTTATAACCCATGTCGAAATCTTAGATCTTTCTATCACCTTCATAGCGACAATGTCCATAAGGTCATAATTTCCTGCCAGAGTACTTTCACTGTTCAAGAGTTGTAAGCACTTTTTTATGGTAATTTCTTTAAAGAGTTTTGCTCTTGGATTTTTTTTTGGATCCGTATCGTATATACCATCAACGTCCGTTGCATTTAAGAATCTGTAGGCCTTAATTTTTTCACAAATAATTGCTGCTGTAGCATTGGTACTTTGACCCGGATGAAGACCACCACTGACAATAATTTTGCCTGATTGACATGCAATACTAATTTCCTCAAGATCGGACGGAATGATTGGGTAAGCAGAATTTCCCAGTGCCGAAGAAAGCAACATTGCATTTAATCTTGAAACTTTTATGCCCATTTCATCAAGACTACTTTCATCCGAACCCAATGATCTGGCCAAATTAACGTAATGCCTTGCTATTATTCCACCCCCTGAAACTACAACTGGTTGAACTTTGGTTTGTATGTCAAGTAAAAGTTGAGCATACTCTTTCAAAGATGCCGGCGTAGTATTAAAATTAAAAACACTACCACTTAATTTTATGACTAGAATTCTTTTTTGTTTTGAGGATTTATTAGAGGTACTCATTTTTTTTCTGGTAACTCCTTGTCTAGGACATCTTTTGATATATTTGCAATTTTTTTCCGATCCTTGTGGTTGGTATATACTCTTATCATGTCAAGATAACCTGTTATTGAATTTACCAGAGGGAGATTAGAAACTGGTTGTTTAAAGAATTCGTCCTCACTAACAAGAAGTATTGATTTCAATTCCTGTTTATTTGGAGAGAGCGGGACAAGGGAAATGCCATAGGTATCAAGGAAAATTTTTCTTTCATCAATATTTGATAATCTTGCAATTCTCAATCTCAATTCTTCAATTTTAGTTCTGTTAAGCTTTGTATAATTATCTCGTTTTCGAATAAATCTCTCATAAACGCATTTTAATAATCGCCTGTCCAAATAGTTAGAAATCATTTCTCTCGCAATTTTGTTCTCTGAATCTGTGCAGATCTTCCACAGTATACTATCATCAGTTAGTTTTAGATAGTTTGAAATGGATATTCTACTCAAGTTTAAAATGTCACTTGAAAGCAACAGGGAATGAAGAAGCATTACTTCTGCGGATCGTACCGTCTTGTGAAAATAGACTGCCCTGAACATCTCAAATCTGGAAATAATCATGGATTCAAAAGAGTAAAAAGATGAAATGTCTAAAGCCAGACTATCATTGTCAGTTACATTGAATGAATTAATGATCCTGTTGTAATCTACTTTTCCGTACTCTACGCCAGTAAAAAAGCCATCCCGAGGAAGATAATCCATCAGATCTGAGGAGAGACTACCAGAAATTATTTCGTTTTTGAATTTTACTCTAGAATTACCAAAAGAAATCTCACTAACAGTAAATGGGGAATAACCAAAACTTGAAAGAATATCGCTCAATTCAGTTTTGCAAATAATTTCCGCTCCGATAGTCTCATGATTTTTGTTACCTACAACCGTTAATGCTTCTTCAAAAAGATGCGAAAAAGGTCCATGGCCAACATCATGCAATAATGAAGCTACTCGCAACTCCTGAATTGATTCTTTGTCAATTGCACCTATTGAAAATAGATGCTCACCCGCCAATCCTGCTAGATGCATAGTGCCGAGCGAATGTTCGAATCTTGAATGTTGAGCTGCTGGGTATACTAAATGAGCACCAGCCAATTGCTTAATTCTTCTTAATCTTTGAAATACGCTTGAATCAATTATTTTTTTTTCCAGCTCTGTAAACCTGATAAACTTGTGAATAGGATCAGCAATTTCTCCAACAAATTTCATATAGTGTACCTAGAAAGAACGCAACACTGAATTAAATTTTCATAATCTTTCTTACCAATTCTACCACTTGAACATTAACAATATTTACTGTGTCTTCTCCGTCAATAATGTGCCAATTGAATTTGTTAGCAAGCATTTTGTAATTCCTCCTGACGTTTCGAATAAGATCTAAATCTTGTTCGAACGTATCAGTGATGTCATTTCTGGATCGTTTAACCAAGGTGTTGGTTTTGATGTCTATTACTACCACAAGATCTGCTTTTGGTAATCCTTCATCCAATGCCAGAAGCCATTTCAATTTTAAGCCCTTTGATATTCCATAGGCTAGATTGGATTGATAATATCTGTTCATGATAATTGTAGTTCCCTTGCCAATAATTGATTCAATTTTGGACTTTTTCTCCCATCTATTTGCAGAAAGGAGCATCATCTTCACCTCGTCCGAATAATTTCTCTTTCCGTCTAGGAATTGTTTTATCTCTATACCCACGGGTGTAGAATAATCAGGGAAATCAAACTTCACGTATTTCTTGCCTTTTAATTTTTTTAACAGAAGATTTGCTTGTGTAGTTTTCCCTGCCTTATCAATTCCCTCTATGACGATAATTTTACCTCTACGCAAATACGTAGTTTGAAAAAAATCTCATAAATAAAAAGTATATTAAAATTAATTTAAATCAATGCCGTTCGAGAGGCTTGGGATGGATTCAAAACCAAATTTAGCCTTCAGCCTGTTACTGTTCTTATTTCAAGTCGAAACTGAGTATACGGATCAATTTCATAAATTATCATTTATTCTTAGTAACCTACTTTTTTACCCACAATCAATATTCCCTTCAAAGTTTCCTTTCCAACCCGTGTCAGCTCGAATCTGAATTTTTCCTTTTCCGCAATCTCCTTGAATTGAAATATCTGCTTTTTTATCCAAACCACAAATATTGCTAGTAGTCTCTTTACCTTCCAAATCATAATTTTTTTTATCTATCTTGCCAGAATCAAGATATCCTCCATTACTGGTCTTGTCATGAGAAGAATCGTCCACAACGACTTCCCAACTTCCGTATATAGGTGCATCTTTCTTAAATGCGCTGAAAGAAAGTTCACCCTTATCTGATTTTCCATCAGGGCAACTGATCGTACCATCTGCTTTTCCGGATGCATTTCCGGAGCTTTCTGTTCCATGAGCTACACTGGTAGCAGAAAACATCGTAATTAAGAAAAGTATTAACAATTTCGCTTTAACTTTACCATCCAAATTCATGAATCTGACTTGAAAAGAAAATAATTTATATATTATGTAGAGTGATTCCAGATCATAAATAGGAAAAAATGAGATGAATCATTTATTAATA
>Ga0075436_100000116_pt1 | contig 47350 bp, 74 predicted proteins | sample RhiMethybrSRZTD5_FD_75303 | JGI IMG/M metagenome (GOLD analysis project Ga0075436, IMG submission 75303) | Populus rhizosphere microbial communities from Tennessee, USA - Rhizosphere MetaG P. TD hybrid SRZTD5 | ecosystem: Host-associated > Plants > Roots > Rhizosphere > Soil | place: USA...
GTTGTAGCCGGAGACGTGACGTAGGCAAACTACGCTCTTCGGGGCGAGCTCGGCATCGGACACGCCCATGATTCTGAGCAGTCCAGACGCCTCGTCGCGCTGAAAGTTCTTCGTCTTCGCGTGGAGTACGCTCGGATCATAATCGACGCGCCAATAGGTCGGATTCTCGCCGACATGGATCGCATGCACGGTGTTTTCGAGGGTTTCTTCGAACGGCTCGACGGCGGAGAGGTAATACTGCAAGAGATCCTGTAGATTGCGGGCTACGTCGTCGCTCGCCAGAGTTTCGGTGTCGTACATCGGGAGCGGCGGAATGCCCTCAGCGCCAGACACGGGAGTCACGGAGCCTGTTTCTTGGACCGGCACCTCGTAATCGCCGCCGTCGAGCGGCTTCCACGTCACGTAGGGATCTTTCGAAAGGATCTGATTCGTGATCCACGCGATCTGCTGGTTGATGATCGTCTTTCCGAGCGGTGCGGTGATGATGTTCTCGGTTTCTGAGGCCATCTCAGCCTCGTACGCGTCCTCGGCAGCGCGCATCGCGCGGAAACGTGGTTCGAATGCCTTGTCGCCGTCCTCGATTTGCTTCGCGTAGAGATCGCCCATCTCCGCGAGCACATCCTCAGCCGGATACACGCGGTCGTAGCCGTACCTCTCATCCGTCACGATCTCCGCAGACGGCTTTTTGCGGTCCAACAGAGGCCGGATTGGGTCGTTTTCTACGTTCGCGTTCATTTGGACGTCATCCGTCGTCCCGCCGAGAAACGAGGAGTCCGCGCGTGCCGGGCGAGGGTTAACACGTCGGACATTTTCGGCTCAGCAGGGCGACGCATGACGCTCACGCTGCGTTCCACATGCACTCCATCCAGTTCGATTTGTCGATGCCGCCGCTGGCGCCGCTCGGAACCATTCCGCGCGCGCGTTCCAGCGCTGCACGCGCCGAATCTTCCTCGATTTGCTGCGGTGAAGGCGGGCGTTTCGGCAACTGACAAGCCATTTGAGTGGCGTCGAGCTGGTCATCGATCGAATTGCGCTTGAGCGTTCCATCGGGCTTCCGCGGCGCGTAACGGCTCGCTTCGAAAAGCCATTTCACAAGGCGCGGGTTGACGTAGAAATCGCCTGAAAGCATGCGCCCCGCAATCCAGCGGCGGATCAGGTGGTCCTTCGCTTCGCCGCTCGACTTCATCTCGACGAGTCGCCGCGCCATCGCCTGATACTCTGGCGTGCGCCCCATCCATTCGACCGTCATGCCCTGCGTCGCGTTCGTGTCGATGCCGATTTGCCGCGGGAAGCCGCACTTTTTATCAAAGCGAGGCGCTTCGTCGATCAGTTTGTCGTAGCCGTTGCCGGTGACGCAGGCGATGAGAATATCCACGCCCTCCCAATCACGTACGATGTACGCAAACGCCCACGGGTCACCTGTCGGCGAGACGCTTTGATCCGCCGCCCACGCGCGAGCACTCGCCGGCAAGGCAGCGATATCGATCAGTTTCCAGTCGTCAGCGTTGAAGTCAGGTTTGGAGCGGTCGCGCTGCGTCTTCTCGCGGCCCTTTTTGGGGATCAGCAGCACTTCGCGTTGTAGATCCTTGTCGAAGTGCCAGATGATGCCCTTCGCGGCGTTGAGCATCGTCGGCGTGAATAGGTTCGCGCCGCCGTCACGCAGGAGCGTCATGTAAAAGTTCTGAAGTAGCGCGCGCAGCGACAGATGGTCCTCATTCGCGCGTGCCTTGCGCTTTAGATCATTGACCTTCTCGCGCGTGAACCAGCCTTCCTCCGGCATGGTCAGAACGCCATCCGTGAAGATGTTCTCAACGGTCGTACCGCCTTCGTGAATCTCGATCGGCATGACGATCATCATCACGCCTGGATCGGCGGCGAGGTAGGTGTGATCGTCGTTTTCGCCGGAGATGGTGCCGATGTAGATTTCGCGGCTCTCACCGAATGCTTCGCGAACCTGAATCGCGTCGATGCCGGAGATGAACGCAACTGCGTCCTCGATCGACGCCTCGCCGTACTCCGTTCCGGCTATATCATCGGGGCGCAACTTTCGGTAGTGCCGCCCGCGCCACTGCGATGTGATACCTCGGCCTTCGATCGTGGCCTCGGTCGTGACTTCGGTGCGCCCGGCAAGTTCAATCGCAACCGCCGTGATATCCGTTCGCGGGTTGAGCGGAACACGTTCCGGGTACCAGAATGCGAACTCCTTCGACAACACCATTTCGCCGATCGCGATGACGCGCGACTCGGCGTACGGATCGGACTTCGAACCGATGCCGATGGTGATGTTCGGATCAATAACGCCGTCAAATAGATCCGCCACGTCGGCAAACGTTGACTTGCCGAGCCCGCGGCCCGCCGAGATGCGCACACGCCGGAGCCGAGCCTTCATGCGCGGCAAGTGCGCGGGGTTGTTCCAGTCGATCGGCGGCGTCTGCGCGCCGAAGTCCGCCTTTACCTGCTGCGTGATGTGGCTGTCAAAGCGCGGATCGTCGAGCGTCGCGGCGAGGAGTGCGGCGTGACCGGTGTAGAGGTAGAGCAGCGGTCGGTGGATGCGCTCGACAGCCTTCGCGGCGCGCTTGCAGACGAACTTCGCGAAGTACCACGGGTCCGCGTCCATCCTCGCGCGCAGAAGGGCGCGCGTGTCTGAAGTGATCGAACGCAGCGCTTCAGTTTGCGGCACCGGACGGAACCTCCAGCGCCCTCGCGCGAGCAATGAGATCACGATCGATCAGCACATCGTCCTCGAAAGCGCGCAGCGTATCTTCGGAGAGGGTGTACAGCCTGTGATCCTCTGGCCGCTCGCCTCCGCTGAGTTGCTCGCGAACCTGTTTGATGACCGACAGCGCGAGCGTGGCTGCATCTTTCGGGTTGCTCGTGCTCTCCAACGTCGCGCGGAGGGCTGCAACGGATTGACTCGTGAGCCCGGCCAACTCCTTGTCTAGATTCTTCGGGTCGATCTCCTTGACTTCGCGTTTCGAGGACGCGAGGAGTGGTCCGATGGCATCGACAAGCTCGCCGAGGTGCTTCGAGCCGGTGACCTTGTAGCGAACGGCGCGATCGGTGATGCCGAGCGAGGCCGCAATCTCGGCAGTGCGTGCGCCAGCGGCCAAACCAACCGCTATCGTTACTTCGTCGAAGGAGAACCTTTTCGCCCGTTTGCCTGAGACAGGCATGCTGCCGTCAATTCTCGTACCCGTTTGGAAATTTGGGCTCAAAACTTAGTTCCCGCTTGACAGAACAACCTAGATGCTTGTAATTTCACGACTTGAAACCATAACTGATGCAACAATTGGCAGATGCCAAGATCCTCACTGCGCGTGAAAAACAGATGCTGAACGTTCTGCTAGAGGAGTTGAAGAGCCAGGCATCGAAGCATCACGCCGCACCGAACCGAACACCAGCAAGCACGGTCGCTCTCATAGGCGAGATCAATTCGGGTGGGTACAATGTGCCCTCGCGCGGGCCCTGTCGCTATTGCGGTCGTACGTTAGGTGATCGCGCTACTTGCGATGGCTGCGGAGCACCTACCTCTTGAAGAAGGTGCCGCGTTGCTCTCTCGGTGATCGGCGCAAGAAACACGCTCGCGTGAGCAGCGCGACCTTCACCGAAGAGGCGAGAGCACTCCTCAGGGAGCCGTTCTACGACCTTTGCAGCAAGCACTACATGGCCGCCGTGAGATACGGTGATCCGACGTTCAAAAAACGACCGTACAGGAGAAAGACCAAGTGAAACAGACGCTCCATCCAAAGCCGGGGAAGATCGTTGTTCATCGGGAAACGGACGAAGAATTCTACGACTACCGCCGCGAGATTACGGGCGCACCGAAGATCGAATTCGGAACCGAGGAAGCTGCAAAGCGCAAGTCTTCTGGATGGGCGCTCGTCGTCGGCGTTGGCAAGTCCGAAAAGACGGCGTACGGAACGATCATCACAACCGATGTGCAGGAAGGTGACTTCGTGCTAGTCGCGCAGATCGGGATGGATGTGCGGCTCGACGCGAGCGACGGAACTTTTACGTACGTCTACGTCGTCCCGTTCGATGCCGTCGTAGCGCACGCCGAAGTCGATTGCGAAGCCTGCGGATACAACAGCCGAAAAAATGTTCGGCAAACGGTTTGCCCGAAGTGCGGAGTTGGTCCTCTGCGTCCCGTAAATCTCGCGGTGCCGACAAACACGGAGGTTGTTGCGGCAGGTCAGGGGAAACGATGAAGGCGTTCGTCGTCGGGGCGATCTACTTCAAGCGCACGGATTCGCTCTTGACTGTCTTACCTGACGGCAGGACGGCAGAAAATGGCGGCCATTGGAAATGCTTAGCGTGTCAGTTGGTCCTCTTGCGAGAGGAGACGCCGGTTGCGCACGCGATGGTGCGACACTTACCAGAACGAAGCGACCATGTTCACGATCTCTCGTGCTATCCGAGCGGGGTCACGAAAGATCCGCCCGCTTGCGGTTACCCATGAGAATCGTCTATCGCCCGGCGAAACGCACATGGTTCTTCTCGCGCGGCAAGCCATTCGCTTTCGAGGTCAACGAGGACGCCGGCGAAGTGCTGAAGCTCTTCATCGACGGGTCGCGCGAGTTGGCCGGTCACACCGTGAAGGGCATCAAGCACATCGCCAAACGCGCAGGATGGAGGACGGAGTAAATGGCCTGGACCGAAGAAACCATCGTCGCCGAGTTCCGCACACACATCGCCTACTGGCAGGAGAAGCTACGGCTTCGCGATATCGTCTTTCGCGTCCGCGTCCTCGATCACATCTCCGACGATGACGGTGCATGGTGCGCGGTCTGCCGTGACAACTGCGGCGCCAATATGTACGCCTGCGATTTCAAGATTCGCCGCGGTCTATTCGAGAACGAAACACGCCGTGACGTGTGGCGAACCTGCGCTCACGAACTCGTCCACGTCATGAACTGGTCCATGTCGCAAGCGCTCGACGAGTTGAAGGATTGGTTCTCTACGGCGCAGATGAACCTCGCGAAGTCTCTCCTCCGCGCCGGCAACGAATATCTCGCCTACAAGTGGGAAGAGATTCTCGCCACAATCTACGCCGCTGACACTCCTCCGGACGAGATCCCGTAGGCTTCCCCGCGAGTCCGCAGCCCTTCCGGTCGTTCACGCGGGGTGACAAATTCCGTCACCACCTCAACTTACCAGATTAGGAACCACGCACCCCATCCCTCTTGCCTTCCGAAATTCTAGAACTCCGTGCGTGTAGCGAGAGGACGTATCGTTGTCTGCTGCGCAACCCGCCCCTGTGGGGCATGGGCATGGGCCTGTCGCGGTGCTCGGTCCCTCTCCCCACCTCCCCACCCAACCCGCGCACGCTGGTGTCGGCTGTGCTGCGGTCAGGCTGGTAGGTGGATAGGTCGGAGCGGGCTGCGGACTCGTCGCGCCTGATCAGAACAGGGTGCGTTCGGTGAAGTCTCTGCCAGGCTGGCGGGTATCGTGGGGATTCGACGGCTCAGCCGCCTTGCATAACCTTAGTGCCGTCACGAAAGATGCGGGTGGGCGTGGCTAACTGTTGTACCATCAGCACTTGCCGCCAAGCATCGTTTTGACATAATGGCCGTTAACAGACTGTGTGCGCTATCCGCACGGTTTAGTGCGTTTCTTGGACAGATTCGACGCCGTCCAGATTCGCGAGTTCGGCCTCCTCCAGCGCTTCGACTCGGAGGCAAAGATCGTTGTGCCGGACATCCAGTGACGTTAGGCTGTTGATCTGTTCAGCGACGATGGTCCGCAACTCGTCGATCCGCACCTGCTCGACTCGGAGGGTTAGGGCGGCGAGCTGCTGCTCGGTCTGGGCCAGCGTGCAGGATAGGCAAGGCGTATGAGCGCAGAGCACCGTGTCGTGCAGCAACGGTACGTCACGCAGTCCAATCTTCATCGATCCGTTCATTCGGTCCTACCTTCCTTCTGCCGCAAGTTCATTCGGGGAGAGAGCGAGAGGGTTTAAACTTCTGCATGCAGCACGACTTGAAGCGCTTGCCACTGCCGCACGGACACTTTGATCTCGGAACTAGCTGAGCGCGACCCGTCTCCTCCAGAATCCTCGCGATGCTGGGGTTTGTCTTCCGCAGCAAATCGATATCAAGCGGCCTGATGAACTGATTCATCTCCGGAGGCGTGAGGTGTTTCGTGAACTCGTCCAGCGCTGCGATCTCGCCTGTTCTGACATCCATGCGCATCCTCGCTTTCACGCCCCATTCTACGCCGTTCGGTGTCTCTCGCAATTCAAAAGCGGGTATATGCAACCGATCCCTAGGTGCTCTGTTCTGAGAGCACGCAGACGCAAGCTTAGATGACCCTCTTCCGCGTTAGTTTGTTCTGAGCGCGCTAGGCGCGAGCACCATTTGGACCGGGACGTAGGTTGCGGTTGCTGGATCGACTACCAGCCCGGAGCCCGGATTTCCGCGGAGATCGAGTCGGTGAATATCGCTCGGGATGACGGCGCGAGAGATGAGAACCCGCCGCCACGGCTGGCCGCTTGCGTTCGGTCGCTTTGTATGCCGTGGGAACATTCTGCGGCGAACGGTACGCTTCTGCGGGCTTGCATGTCAACAGGCGTTTCGGTTACTCTCTGCGGCGGGACATTCTCGGTTCGCCTCGTCGCGAGCTGCCCAGGCCGCTGAGTTCTCGGGACTCGCGGCCTTTCTTTTGGTACTATCTGCGCAGCCGAGCCGAGAAAAGAACAGAGCAGCACCGAAAGGAATAGAAATGGACACACCGCAAGGATTACCAGCCCAGGTACCTGCCACATCGTCACCCCATCCACGCCCCCCTATCGTCGATACCTACAACGCCAGACTGTTCGCCATCCGCGAGGTGCGAGACTACACGCAGCGGCTCATCGGCGGCATCCTCACGATCATGGACGCGGCAGTCACCGATCCTAAGCAGTCAAAGGCGCTGCGCACGCTCCTTATGGCCGAGGCGTGGGAGCGTCACTACTCGGTCGCATTGGCGTGGGCCGAGAAGGAAGGCGTGATTGAGCAGAAGGAGGGGATTCTCGTTCAGGAATGGCGAGAGATCGACTCTCACCGCGCGATGCATCCAGGAGGGCTCGTTTTCAACCCGTTCCCGTTCAGCACAACTTTACTGACGGCAGTCAGTAACGAGTAATTATCCTCTCGGCTCGGCTAAACCGGTGCCTTCAACTCAACAACCAGGATACCCTTCTTCTTCGCGCGCCGGATCGCGTCCCACGTACCGGTTGAGCGCGGACCAGGAAACGCGATCATGGCATCAGCCGCGTCCACGATTCGCTGATTGCGCTCGTGCGCGGCGATCGTGAAGGGCTTCTTCGGATCGGGCGGGAACTTCGTGAACGCCTTGCCGAGTGCTTGCGCTAGCAGTTCCGCGAGCGAGTCCACTCCCGGCGCTCCACCGGAGATGACGTGGTCGTACTCACCAAGTGCCGGCATCGCCTCGCAGAATGCGTCGTAGTCTTTCCATCGGCGGGAGCCGACGATTGCAACGGTTCGCACTAGGTCGCCCTCCTGCTCGGCTACTGCGCGTTCTGATCCTTGCGTAGTCCATTCGGACAACCCCAACAACCGCGATCAGGTCGTACGGCATAGCCGCACTTCTCGCATTTCGGAAGCGGAGGGCTATTGCAGACAACGTGGCGTCGCTCGATCGGGATTGACGCCGTCTCCTCGTCGGCGCGGCGCTGGTTACATCGATGACACGCAAGCACAACGCGCGTCGGTGTGTTGGCTGACCGCTGGTACTGCGAAATCACGTGATCCAGCGTCGCGGCGTCATCCGGCAGAACACCATTCGAAGAGGAGACTAGCCGCGTCGGACGATGGCACCAGTAGCAGCGTCGATCCGCTTGCCAGAGTTGCAATCTTAGTGCTCTGGCGCGTTTGCCGGTGCACGCCCTGGCTTTGATGTACACGCTCACTTCCCCTCCAGCCACGGCGGCGGAATGCGGAGCCAAGCGTGCGGGCGCTGCTTCGGGTCCAAGTCCCGGCGTTGCAAAGCACGAAGGTCCGTAATCGTCCTGCCGAGCGCGCGAATCTCCCACAACACATTCAGCCACGCATCCATCTCATCCGGCACCGGCACATCCTTGGTCAGGGACCACTGGCCGTAGATGACTGGACTCACGTTCTTCCTTCCTGCCGCGCCTTTTGATTCCAGTGCGCCGCGATGCACAGCAGGCGAACAAACAGCGCGTTGCACCGATGGCACAGATCAATCCCGTGCGGCGTCGATTTCGGGCACTCGCTGCCGCATCCTGCTAGCGCGACGGTCTGCGCATCGGAGAGCACGTCGGCTTTGTTTTGGTAATCCGGGAGAACCGTCACCATCGCCCCTCGGCTCATCGCACGCTCCCCTTCGGGAACAGGCTCCGCACCGTGCAGTTGAGGAAGTTCGCGATCCTGACAAGGTCAGTCGCGCGAATCATCTTCGCTCCGATCTCCATCATGTAAATCGCGTTTGCCGACGCATAGCCGATTGCCTTGGCGAGCGTCTTCTGATCAGCGCCAGCCCGATTCCTTGCGCGCTTGATCTGTTCGCCGATCTCTCGGTTGAGCGCTTGCCGAGACGACAGGTACGAGTGCCGCGATTGCTGCCTCATCGGTTCCTCAGTTTTCATAGAGGGAGAATAGCACATTCCCCAAATCAGTGATCCATGAAAATACTTCTTGACAACCATCGCCCTCGGACTTAGATTGACGGCGTGATGAGTCGTACCCCTCTAGAACACCCGCCGCTTGAAGCTTCCGTGGAACCTCTTAACCTTCGCGTGCCATTGGTGCTGCCTGCGGGCAGACTCAGGGCGCGAACGGCCACGCGGCTCATCACACACGGGGGCTTCAAACAGCGGATGACCTGGAGGTTGAGATGATCAGTGTCTTTTACGTTGGCCCGCACCGGCTCGACACCGTCACCGACAGCTACGGCACTCCGCTTCAGAATGACGCGTGGTATTGGCAGGACCAACACGGCGACGATTGTTTCTTCGACAGCGAGCCCGTTGGCCCGTTCGATACCGAGGCACTAGCTCGCGCCGACGCGTACGCCGAGAACTCGCAGGCGGTGCGGTCGTGAGTGAGATGGGATTCAGAAACGCGACCGAGGCTACGCTCTGGTTCAACGTCAACGTCTACACGCAAACCGCGCAGCATGGCGCATCGGACAGCTACGCAGCAACTCGTGCGGATGAGGCGCTGAAGTCGTGGCGCGAGCGCAACCCGCATGGGTACGAGATCATTCAGCAAGTCGCGGAGGTGAAGTCGTGAAGCGCGCCATCCTGTCGCTCCTCTTCCTCGCCGCGGTCACAGCGCATGCTGGCGTCCGCAACGTGACCAACGTCGCCCGCGACGGCTCGACGGTTCGCAGTCATTCCCGTGGCCGCTGGATCGCCGTCCGCACGATCACCGATGACCGCGACGAGTTCCTAGGCGCGGTGATCTACTACGGTACGTTCCCGAATGCGGTGAAGGCGAGCGCGTTCTGTCGGGCGCTGATCGCCGGACCGGGACCGAAGTGCAAGTGCGAGCCGGTGCAGCTCGTGCAGCCCGCGGAAGTGAAGGTGAATCCGTGAGCGCCCGCCGCAAGAAAAAGGCGACCGGTGCATGCGTCTACTGCGCCGCGCCAACGGTCTACGTCAACGCCACAGGTGAGTCGCGATGCGTTTCGTGCGCGGACTTCGTCAATAAGGCACTGCGGCTGCGACACCGGCCCGCGGTCATCGTTGCGATGTTGTTGGCCGCGCAAGTTCCGCCGCTGCTGTTGGCGGATGCCGCGCAGGAGGCTTGCCCATGACACGGCAGCAGACGCTTGAAGACCTGGGTTCGGCTTTGCAGATAGTCGAGGAGACAATTCTGCTGCACACGGCGAGTTTCACTGGCAACTCATGTGAAGCACGCATCATTGTCACAATCGCGATGCCGGACGGGCGCGTCATGGGAGTGAATCGAGTAATCCGCCTTGCATTTAAGTCGGTGACGCCATGACCGCGCTAACCGACCGCATCGACCGCGAGCGGGATATTTACCGGGAGCATCTGAGGGACGAGCACATGCTTCTGAGTGCGGGCAGGCTCTCCGATGCGCGGCTTGAAGACCTCGCCTTGAACGGCGCCGATGCTTGCAACAGCTGCGCGCGCTACGCCGAGTCGTGCGGACTGCTGGAGGAAGCATGACATCACCATTCGCCGCCTCGTCTGCAAAGAATTCGCACATTCTCACCGTTCGCACCCGCCGCGAATCCGACCGGAAGTATGCGGAGTGCTCGTGCGGCCAGTGGCATATGCGGAATGCGCTCATCGCGGATATTCGCGATGCGCACGGGATACACGTGCAGTCCGAACTTGGTCCGGAAGCCGAGTGCACCTTCCCGATTCTTCACGAGGAGTCCGGTCGGATGCGCCCGTGTGGAAGGTCTGCCGCCTCGCACTGCCTGAACCTTCTCGGCTGCATGTGCGGCGGAATTCATTTACATCCGTTCTCGCGAAAGAGGGAGGCGACGAATGGCTGAGGAGATTCGTCCGTATCCGCGCATGCCGATCTACGAGGTGAGCAATCTCGGCCGCGTGCGCCGAGTCGGCGGCAAGTGGCTTTCGTTGCAAATCCGCAAGGATCGTAGGCCGCAGTATTATGCGGTTACCCTTCACTACAACGGCAAGAAAACCCGTATCGAAGTGCAGCGCCTTGTCGCGTTGACGTTCTTAGGGGAGCCGCCGACAACTCGCCATGAAGTAGCGCATTGGGATGGGAACGGGTTGAATAATGCGGTAACTAACCTGCGGTGGGCTACGCGTAAAGAAAACTGCGCAGACACGAAACGACACGGTCGCGTCCCTCACTTATTTGGCGCTGCCAGCCCGCGCTGTAAACTATCCGACGATGATGTTCGCGAGATCAGGCGGCGCTTTTGGGGCGGCGAGAATAGGCGCCGCATAGCCGCCGCCTTCAAAACCAGCCCCATGTACATCAGTCATATTGCCTATGGCCGGAGGCGCGAGCATGTCTCCTGAATTTACCGTGCCCGGCCCTGGTGTTTATGATTTAACACCGGAGCAATACCACGCCGATTGTTGCCCTGAACCGTCTCTCAGCTCCTCCGGCATCAAACGGTTGCTGAGCGGCTCGCCAGCGTCTTTTGCTTCGTGGCATCCTCGGCTCACCCGCTGGCCCGATCGTCTTCGCGACACCACGGACGCGCAGGATATCGGGGCCATCGCGCACTGCATCGTCCTTGGCAAAGGGACGCGCTACATCGTCGGTGATCCATCCGAGCACCTGACCGAGAAAGGCGTCCCCTCTCAGACGTGGGGCAGCAAGGCTGCCGCGCAGTGGAAGGCAGCCCGTGAAGCCGATGGGTTGATCGTCATCACCCGCGAACGCTCAGCACGCGCCGAAACAGCGGCTCAGGTGATGAAGGATTTGATCGTTGCCGAGTACGGAGACTTCCCCCTCGGCGAGTCTGAGCAGGCCGTGATCTGGCGAGGCGAAACTTCGGCTCATGGGTCGATTTGGTGCCGCGCCTTAGTGGACCACATCTCGCGAAAGCACCTGCTGATCCTGGACCCTAAGTTCACGGATCTCGCAATCGATGACCGCTCTATCCAGCGCAAGGCCGCGTCCGAGCAGTGGCACATTCAGCAGGCGTTCTATACGGAAGGCGTCGAAGCGCTCGCACCGAACACCAAGGGGCGATGGGCGTTCCGCTTCGTCGTGTGCGAGTTGAATCCGCCGTTTCAGGCGCGCTTCGTTGACCTGCCCGAATCGTGGATTCACGTGGCCCGTATGCGGATCGACCGCGCCGCCGACACCTTCGCACTCTGCCTAAAGAATAACTCTTGGCCGGCGCTGCCGAAGACGTGCTCGCCGCAGCCTCCCGATTGGCTCATGCGTGAGTACGAAGACGAGGAGTTGCGATGAAACTTCCTGACCGGGAGTTTACAGCCTCTCTTGGCGTCCGCACGGAAGTCCCGCTCCTCGTCGGGCTAATGGGGCCGAGTGGCGGCGGGAAAACTTATTCCGCGCTTCGGCTTGCAACTGGCATTCAATCCGTCCGCGGCGGCGATATCTACGTCGTCGATACGGAGGCTCGGCGTGCGCTTCACTACGCTGATCGCTTCAAGTTTCAGCACGTACCCTTCGCTGCGCCATTCGGATCTCTCGACTACCTCGCCGTGCTCCGCTACTGCGTCGGGAAGAAGGCTGGCGTCGTCATCGTAGACAGCATGAGCCACGAACACGAAGGAGAGGGCGGCTATCTCGCACTGCATGACGCGGAGCTCGACCGCATCGCAGGCGACGATTGGGACAAGCGCAAGCGGAACAACTTCACGGCGTGGATCAAGCCTGCCGCTAATCGGCGCGCGCTTATCAACGGCCTGTTGCAAATGGATGCCGCCTTCGTTTTTTGCTTCCGCGCGAAAGAGAAGATCAAGCCAGTGAAGGGCGGTGAGCCTATCGAACTCGGATTCATGCCGATCGCTGGCGAAGAGTTCCTTTTCGAGATGACCATCAACGCCCTGCTGATGCCGCATGCGGACGGTATCCCGACTTGGAGTTCCGAAAAGGTTGGCGAGAAACTGATGATGAAACTGCCGGCACAGTTTCGCGATCTGTTCGAGAAACCGCAGCAGATCAGCGAAGCGCACGGCAAGGCGATGGCCGAATGGGCCAAGGGCTCGGAATCTCGGAAGGAACCCACGTTGGCCGAGCGCGTCACCGCAGCCATCGACTACATCATGAAGCGGAAGACGGAAGACGGCGTCAAGGCAGCGTTCGCGAAATGTGCCGATCTTATCGCCGAGGTGCAGAAGGCCGAGGACGTTGAATCCGCAGTCCGCATAACCTCAGCCCGCGACGAACGGTTGCGGCAGATTCAGGAGAGGCAATGAAGACGTTTCAATATCACATCGTTCACGAAATGAACAACAACCAACGTGCTGCGCTCAAGAGACTGGACGATTAGATGACCGTCTTCTACTTTCTCCTCCGCGCGCACGATCATCTTCTAGCGAATCGCGAATGGGCGCTGAAGGATCGAATTGACGCCTGCGCGATCTTCTGGCGGCTGGCGCTTTCGGTGCCGGCGAATAAGCTCATGCCGACCGCGGCGAAATGATCGGAGCGGTATGATTGACATATTTCTAGCCTTCTTCTTTGGCTGCGTGCCCGGATTCGCGGTTGGCCGTTGTTTCGGTTGGCGCGAGCGTCAATGATCGGCGACGCAGAGGACCGCAAGCTGATGGAAGAGTTGAACATGATATCGCCAGCTTGGCATCGTTCGTACCATCGATCCGCAGTGCGTCACGATCCACTCACCGCGTCACCTTGTCGCATCTGTGATCACACTCACGGCTCGGAACCGTGCCTCGTGATTTCCGATGGTGAGCGCTGCCAATGCCGCGTGGGAGCGAAACGATGAGATTCGTAGGCATCGATCCTGGTACTACTGGCGCAGTCGCATCCATCGACGAGAGCGATATAGTTTTGCTCGATCTGCCAATCGTCACCATCTTTGTGGGTCGAAAGCGGCGATCAGTTCTGGACCTCCGCGCAACTTGGATAATGATGGATGGTCTCGCGACGTATCCAACGCATTTCTTTCTTGAGGCTCCGGTTATGGGGCCAGCCATGCGCGGAAGGGACAACACTGGTGACGGGACCGAACTCGCCGGACAGTCGATTGTGACGCTAGCCGGTACGTTTCGCCTGAATGGACACATCGAAGCGATGCTTGCAGTGCTTGCGATTCAGAAGCATGCCAGCTTCGAGACGGTTAACCCGCAAGTGTGGAAACGAGCAATGATGCCAGGCGAAGCGCGCGACAAGAACGCTGCACGTTTGAAGGCAATTCAACTCTTCCCGTCCGTCGCTGATGACCTGAAACTCGTGAAGCATCACAATCGTGCCGAGGCGTTATTGCTCGCCGAATGGGGACGGCGGCGAGGATAAGCATGAACGACGACGAATACTACGACCGCCGCACTCCTGCGGTAATTGAGCGTTCGATTGATCGACAGCGGATGCTGAAGCCGTGTTCGGAATGCGGTGATCCGTGGCGCGCCGAATTCTTGGACGAGTGCGTCGCGTGCGGCCTTGGCGCGGGAGCTGTCGGGATCTGTCCGAAGTGCATGAGGGAGCATCGGTGCTGCGGGATGGGAGGACAATGACTGAGTATCGTGTTGTCTGGCAGCGCGAAGGGTTGAGCGTTAAGCGCAGAATCTACAAAAGACGCTTGTCAGCCATTCGTCTCGTCCGCGTGATGACTGATCCAGAACCATGGAAGATGTTCGGCAAAGACGGTGATGAGTTCCTTTGCTGTTCTGGACGGGAATGCGGCTGCGAAGGTGTGACGATCGCAGAGAATTCGAAAGCCGAGCGCGAACGGATGCCTGCCCTGTTGTGGTATCGAATCGAAAGCCGCGAAGTCTCCGCGTGGTCTGTCGATGCGGAGGCTATTTGATCGCCTTCCCATTCCTCTGCGGCGCCGCAGCCGTCGTCCTCTTACAGGCGGTCGCGCACTTCGGCTACCCGCTGGTCCGGCCACACTGTGCCGGATTGAGAACGACGAAGCGTGCGACATACGCGGGCTCGTGAAGTTGCTCGCTTGGCTGTTCTCGTGAGGAGCGATGATGGACCGCAAATTCTGCGCTGGTTGCGAGGACGACTTCTACAACGGCAACAACCCGTACGGCGTGACCGAGTGCTGGAGTCTGAAAGACGCCGTTCGCATCAAGCGCAAGGAGGTCGGCGTGTGGCAAAGCCCGCCGTGGAATCAGAAGGCGGCGATGTTCCCGAAGTGCTACCACCGCAAGGGCTTCGTCTACGTCGCGCCAGAGCGGACGAACTGATGCGCCGCGCTAAGGTCACGAAGGCCACGATGGACGCCCTCTTCTCCACGCCGCCGCTAGACTACGAGGCCGAATTCGACGAGGTGCGGGCTGGCTATCCGAATCAGTTTGGTCGCGAGCAGGCGTTGAAGTATTACCTCGCTGATCGGCTGGAACTCGGGCATCGCGCGAATCCCGCTTCCGCTCAGCCGCCACATCGCGAGGGTGTACTTCCCTCCCGCCGACTCCACGGGGGTTGAGGGAACGTCGCGGGGGTAGGAGCCGTGCGGCTCGACTACCCCGTTGACAGACCGGACGGCGCGGCGTACGCTCCGCCCTGCACATGGTCGAATCGCAGGGTAGCACAATCCTTGCCGGGCACGATAACGAAAGCTCACCCGTCCTGAGCTATGGCTGGCCGCTCGCGTCAGTAGCGGCGACAATTTTTAGGCCATGTGTCTATCCGAGTCGAGGGCACTACGACCGACGTCAGGGTCTCGTAGCCTAAACAAGCTACGGGTGCGCTGGCGGTCAGACCCCGCTGGCGCCGGAGGGAGCGCTGACAGCCCAAAGGATAGGAAGCCGGGGAGCACCCGCTACGACGGACTCCGGCGCTCCTCCGGGGGGAGATGACGGAGGGAGCTAGGGTAGAGGTTTGCGGGGAAGGGGAAGAGGGCGAATTTAATTCGGTCACATTTCCTTATCTAGGAACTTACCCAAAAGGTATTTCTTCGCGCGCCTGTTGCTTTTCTGAAATCGCGGACCTAAACTAACGCGCATGCGAATTGGAGAAGCACTCAAGGCGTACCGATTCAAGCGTGAGGTAGATCAACGGACGCTTGCGAAGGAGATCGGCGTCTCGGCATCCACACTGTGCCGGATTGAGAACGACGAAGCGTGCGACATACGCGGGCTCGTGAAGTTGCTCGCTTGGCTGTTCTCGTGAGGAATAGGAGAAAGTAATGCCTTCGAAAACGAAACAACGCCCCGTTATCGTCACCACCGCGCACCGCGGCGTGTTCTTCGGCTACGCAGACGACACATCGGGCGCGTCGATCAAACTCGCGAGAGCGAGACTCTGCGTCTACTGGACGGCGGACCTGCGCGGCTTCATGGGGCTTGCTTCAATCGGGCCGTCGAAACAGTGCAAGATCGGTCCGCCCGCCGACATCGAACTTCGCGACATCACGTCCGTCGTTGAGGTAAGCGCGGAGGCCGTGACGAAGTGGGAGGCGGCGCCGTGGGCGAACTGATTCGCGGCGAAGTGCCGGAGTGGACACACTCCGGCTACGGCTACGGCGACGGCTACGGCGACGGCTCCGGCTACGGCTACGGCGACGGCTCCGGCTCCGGCTCCGGCTACGGCTACGGCGACGGCTCCGGCTCCGGCTACGGCTCCAATTGGCGTCAGAAGTACGCCGTCGCTCGCTCAGTATGGATGCAGGACAAACACGACCGAGCGCGAATCGCGGCAGCCGAAGAGTCGGCATCAGTGATTGCGTTTTGGTGCTCAGATGGAAATGGTTTGCCGATTAATGGCGGCAGTAGAGACATTGAGCCAGCGCGACCGGGCCGCACGCTCGTGTCGGAAGGGCCCCTCCAACTCTGTTCGCGTGGCACGTTGCACGCGACTATGAAGCCTGATAACTGGCGGTGGGAGAGGGTATGGGTTGTCGCGCTGTACGGCCCTTACGTCACGGATGGTGAGAAATACGGAGCGTTGCGACGTGAGATCATCGGCGAAATCAAAGTTGCCGCGTAAGGCCATGGATTCGCTCTTCGCCACGCCGCCGCTCGATTACGAGGCCGAATTCGACGAGGTGCGGGCTGGCTATCCGAATCAGTTTGGTCGCGAGCAGGCGTTGAAGTATTACCTCGCTGATCGGCTGGAACTTGGCGAGGACGCCCCGAAGCGCATTCAGTCAGCAAAACGGAACTACCTTGCGTTTCTAGCGCGTCCTGATCAGAGTTGGCGGCAACCGCTAAACCTGAAGACATTCTTCAACAACTGGCGCGATTTCGAAGCTATGGCTCAAGAATCGGTCTGCCCGTTCGCTACGCGTGAACTCTGTTGCGAGATGCGCGCTGGAGGTAAATCAATCTGCACCAAGCACGGCTTCGGCGTTCGCGTCGAAATCCCCGACGACGAGGTGCCCTTCTGAGGAGCGAAATGCCGACTCAACTCTGCGTCAACGAATGCGGAAGGGTGGTAGGTGAGCAACTGAACGTTTGCTGTCAGCCGTGCCAGTTCGGAAAACCGCACACGCCGGAGTGCGACGCACGCGAAGCGTTGAACGATGCTATTGATAAATGGTGGTTCGCCGATCACTTTGGTGATGATTGCAGTATCTCGCCGGCGAACCATTCCGCCGAGTGTGTCGACGAAGCATTTAAGGGCGGGTGGAACGCACGCGGCAAGCAAGCCGATACCCGCAAGGCTGCGGCGTACGACAGGCTGCGAGAGATCGCTAATCAGCACATCTGCCATATGCGTGCCTGTGCGTTTTGGGAGAAGCCGAGTTATAGATGTGACTGCGGCCGCGACGAGGCGTTGGGCCAAATCGCTGCTCTCGACGCCGAGGTGCGGGGATGAAACTCTTCGCGCATTGCCGTCAGTTTACTGGAGCCGGATATCATTACCGCGGTTATGTTCGCGACAGAGAGAGTGGGACGGTAGTCGAGGCGTGTCCACATATTCACAAGAGCACGCGACGTTCAATCACGCGCGGAGGCAATGGTCCGAGCGGCGAACAACTGGCGATGCGTTGTGCGGAACGCATGCTTCGGCGCATGTTAAGGGAACTGCGCGGGCAATCGGAGGGATGATGGGTATGCGGTACGTCGTGAGATTGACCTATGAAACGTCTGTCATCCTCGAATTGCCTGACGGTCACGGCCCTGACTGGGAGCGGGACGCAGCACTTCAGGCGGAAAGCCTGATCGACATGTCGCAGATGGAATTGACCGATTACGACGTTCGAGCGCAGAAGGGCGGCGACAAGCGTCCGGCAGCCAACGTATGAGGAAGTCGCCGATGAACATCACCGACGATCTGCGGCGCCGCTTCGAAGAAAAGACAACACCCGAGCCGATGAGTGGGTGCCTGCTCTGGATTGGCGCCACAATCTCGCGGGGGTATGGAACGTTCTTTGTGAGCGGCAAAATCCTGAAGGCGCATCGCGCTGCATGGTTACTCGCCGGCCTAGAGTTGCCGAATGATGTCTGCGTACTTCACCGTTGTGACAACCGAGCGTGTGTCAACGTACGGCACTTATTCCTCGGCACTGTGAGAGACAACTCTCGCGATATGGCACTGAAGTGCCGAGGCACGAGCAGCAAGCTGGGAGTTCCCTATGGAGTTGTGAGGCACGGCCGCGGCTACAGAGCGCAGGTAGGATTCAACAACAAAGTCTATCGCCTCGGAATCTTTGATACCGCCGAGGAGGCGTCGCGTGCCGCGACAGAGTTCAAATTACAGAATGGCGATGCTCGTTCGCTGACAACTTTCAGCGAGCGAAAACGCCCTCATCGACGGAGAAGCTGATGCGCCTAGTGAAGCGTATTGTTCTTGCTTGTCTTCTTGTCACGGCTACGGTGGAGGCTCAGTACTGGGCGCAGCCGGCCAAGACTGCTAATATCGACGTGAAATGCGCGGGCTGCGCAGGTAGAGCTAACGGCCAAATGACCCCCGGCTTCCCTCCAGCGCTCGGCACGTACCTCGGGCGTTTCCTCGATAGCTCCGCAACGAACGACTTTCAGCAGCCCGTGAGATCCATGCGTGCCGTGTCGGTCATCCCGCGGCCGGACCTGAACCGCATCTACATGCAGATCGGGAGCTCGGTCATGGCATGGAACCTCGACAGCTTTTTCGCGCGAGTCGCGGCTGGTGAGCGGTTGCAGCCGGGGCAGGGATCGGGCGGGCGGCCTGTGCCGGACGTAGCGCTGCCGTTCGATAGCTGGTACTACGCCGAGTTGCAGGGCTCGGGATGGGACGTGTCGTCGGGCGGTGATGGTCAAACGCGGCTATTCGGCCTCGACGTGGACGACCAAGGATTCGTCTACCTTGCCACCAAAGTCTACCGCTGGGGCATCGTCCGAGATGATCGACGCCGCGAAGGTGCGCTGATGCAGTTCGTATGGCAAGCGCCGCCGACTGCCGACGCCGTAATCCCGAATGCGGTTGCTGCGCTCAAAGGGTCGGATGGTCGGTATTATGCGGTCATCAGCGATGTGACCGGCTCGACACTCAACGTGTACGACATGACGGACAGGGCGAATCCAGTGAAGCGCGGGAACGTGCAACGGTCGATGTATCGATTCGCCAAGAACGCCGACGCGACGCGCGTGGCGATTGCGACGGTTGACGGAAGGCTTGAGATTTACACGACCGATGCGCTCGTGTCGGGCGGGCAACCGCTGTTCACGCGCAGCGATCCGGCCGCGATGATCCGCGGCGTGGCAAGCGATGGGGTGAATTTTTTCAGTGCAATGGATGCGTCGAGCGGGCTGGTGATCTCCTCGTACGCGCCGAGCGGGAGCGGGTACGTGAAGACGAGCGAGTTGCAGACCGGGCGCGCAACGCTGGCGACGGAGAGCCTGCGATACGGTGGCGGGTACTTGACGCAAGCCGGTATCACGGACGGGAGTTACGAACTGCGGTTGTTCAAGGTGGCGCGATGAACACATTTCGAGGGTACGGCAGGATCAATCTCGCGCGCGCGATGCGTTGGCACCGCGGCGGCCTTGACGAGTGGAGCGTTACAGACTGGGCGACGGCACTTGCAGGCGAAGTCGGTGAACTTTGTAACGCAGTAAAGAAGTTCCGCCGCGTCGAGGATCGCCTTCAGGGGCATGACGGCGACACACCACAGCCGGCGGATGTTGCCGCTGCGGTGAAGGCGATTAAGAAAGAGGTTGGGGACGTGTTCGCCTATCTTGATCTGCTCGCACAGCGCTTCGATCTCGATACATGGGAGTGTGTGCGCGACACGTTCAATCAGATCAGTGAACGGGAACAGATGCCGGAACGGATGCCGTCCGACTTCGACGACGAGTTTCTTAAACGGCTGACGCTGATCCGTGACGCAGTCGAATTGATCAGTACTGATCGCGACTTCGTCGTACATTCGAACCGGGTGACAGAGGAAGCACTGGAACGGATCAAGAGGGCAGCCAATGTCTAAGCCGACTCTGTGCATGGAAGTGGTTAGTGCTCCGCAGGACAGCGGTGGCTCTATCGAGTTGGTGCGATGCTGCATCCCGGAGCCGTGTTGGCGTCATCACGGCGGCAACCCGCCTCGCTGGCGTAGATTCTTGATCGCTATCGGCAGGAGGCTCGCGATTCTAGCGGGACTCCTCCTTCTCGCTGCAACCGCATTCGGTCAGGCCATCACCGAAGTCGATCTGAGCCTGCCAGCCAAGCCTGGCTTCCGCGGCTTCTACTTCAAGAATTACTACGTGCAGAACACGACGGGGCGAGACGGCTACGTCGGCGCTGGCCTGTTCGGGCAGCTGCACGACTCAGCGGTCATCCGCGGCCCGCTCGGCACCTATCTCGTCGTCACGGCGTTCGGCTTGGGCGACGTATACCAGCTCGACGGCACGCCGGGTCCGCAGCCGACGCAGCCACCTGCACAGCCGCCGACTCAGCCTCCCGCTCAACCGCCAACACAACCTCCGACGCAGCCTCCCGCTCAGCCCCCGCAACCGCAGGGCTGCGGCACGATGAACCCCGCCGCTGGCAACGTCTTCATCTTCTACCAGTCCACCGACAGCGCCTGCTCGTTCCTCGGCGGCATGTGCAACGCTGGCGTCACGATCGGCTTCCGCGCCAACAACGGCTTCGGCTACGATTTCGGCTGCGCGAACCACACCTTTCAGTGGTTCTTCGGCGATGGCGGTACGGCGCAAGGGCAGGCCGCCTCGCACGCGTACGCGGCGGGGAGCTACACGGCAACCGTGCGCATTCGAAACGCGCAGACCGGGCAGCAGGTGGACGTGCAGGCGCCCGTGCGGGTCGTGGGAGAAGGACCGCAGCCACCAGCTCAACCGCCTGTTCAACCGCCCGTCCAGCCGCCGCAGCCGTGTCCTGATGCGCCGCCGTGTCCGACGTGCCAGCCCTGCCCCGTGTGTCCGACGCAGCCACCGGTTCAGCCTCCCGTTCAGCCCCCGGTCCAGCCGCCTACCCAGCCTCCGGCGCAGCCGACGAGCGGATGTCCGCCGTTCGTCCCTATGAGCCCGGATCTCTTCTTCAGCGGATCGGACTGCTCGTCGCGTAACGCCGAGCCATGCGACGTCGGCGAAGTTGTGAGATTCAACGTCATCAACTTCCGCTTTGGCGATTGCAGCACTGCTGGGCGATCGTTCGCGTGGAACTTCGGCGACAACAGAACGGATGCGACGACTGACACGACGACGACACACCGCTACGAGCGCGCAGGTACGTACAACGTACAGGTGACGGTGACGGTCGAAGGGCGGACGGTTGTGCTCGCGAAGAGCGTGACGGTGGAGGAGCCGTGATGTCGCATAGCTGCCCGCAGTGTTTCGTCGAAGCCGAGGAGCCCTCCAATGGCTGACGAGGCGAAGCCGTTCACGAATGAAGAGATTGCCTTCCACAGCAAAGAGCACGAAATCTGCGGAACGCAATGCCACTACGCTCGGTGGCATGCCACCATCCGCGAGCGCGACAGCGAACGTGACAAAGCAATCGCATACCTTTTGCGCGCTACAGCAATGACGCAGCCGCCGTCAACAGCGCCGAGTAAGCTGATTGCGATGGCAGCCATCGCCGCGCAGCACGCCAAAGACATTCATGACGGCATGCACGACGCCGTGGCTGCGACCGCTGCGGCTTTGACGCGAGCCGAGGACGCCGAGGCAGCAGTGCGTGAGCGCGACAAGAGGATCGAACGGCTGAGTCACCCTGATTTCGAGGACTTTATTACCTTGCTGGATGAGTTCCTATGTAGTGATAAGCCGTGCGCTGATTCGGGTGCCCGTTTTACTGCTGCCCTGCGTGCTGCGAGGGAGATTCTTCGATGATCACCCGTCTGGGCGTCTGCACCGTCCCCGAACCGCCCGATCCGAACGTGGGTCGTCCAGCCGTCGCGCCGCTGGAATCGTACGTCTCCCTGCATGATGACTTCGCGGTCACCCTCGCCCGCGTCACTCCTGACCTCGGCCAGATGTTTCCTGAGCCCGACAAGTTCGTGCCAGAGCTAACAGACGGCCACGTTGACTGCTTCACAGCGGCGGGCATCCTCAATTATCTCAACCCCTCGAATGCGCCAGCGTATGCGACGGGCGGGCTGCCGGTGCTCAGGCCCGGTATCGACGGCGGGGCGGCGTGGTGGCTGGCGACGCAGGCGAAGTTGACGGAGAAGCAGATACGCGCCGTGTTTGAACGCGCGCGCGCGACAGACAATCCTGCGGGAGCGTTGACTGTCGAGGTGCATGACATCGCCGACACGCACGTCAACCACTTTGCCAGGTACTACCGCGCCGAGCAAAGCCGCACATGGTCCCGGGACGATCCTATCGCCGCAACCGGCGAGCACGCGTACGGCGCGAAGGGGCATGAGGCCGCAGACGCGATCACAGGAGACCGCTCTTGGATGCTCAAGCCCGAGACGGTGCCGCGCGTCGATCCCGATTTCATGCTCACGGCTGGCCAGAAGATCGGTGAGCACTTCGGACCCGAACGCGTGCGGTTCCATGGCCCCGGCAACGAGTTCGGTAACGACATGTGCTATCTGCCGATCCGCTTCGACGGCGCGAACTTTCCGGGCGGCCAGGACGTAGTGCGGGAGCAAATCTATCCAGACTACGTGCTCCCGTATCTGAGCGGCCTGTACCACGTTCGACCAGCCGCGCGCGTCATCTTCGGCGAACATGACGGTGCGGACATCATGCGGCGGTGTCGCGCTGAGGAGAAGCGGCTCGGAATTCGAGTGTCCGAGTTCGTCACGTTCCATCCGTACGGGCCTCCGTCGCGCGTTCGTGAGTTCGTGGACTTGCTTGAGCCGGACGAACCGTGGGGCATAACCGAGATCGCCGATGACGACATAGCTGAGTGGCTCGACTTCGTGTTGGGCGTGTTCGTCGAGCCGCCGCAGTGCATTTGCTTTCTTCAGCAGCAGTGGCTCAAGTTCTATAAGGATTGGTGGCGCGGCGGCAAGGGGCTGGAGTTGACCGAGATCGGGCGCGACGTGCAGACGGTGATCCGCTATCACACGCGACGAAGAAGGGCGGCGGGCAGATGATAGCCGAGAAGTACCGGCAGTTCTACAGGACGCACTCATGAGCAAGCCGAGGGTGTTTGCGAGCGAGGTTCCGGTTAAGTTCGGAACGTTCATCGTATTCGTTGATGAAGGCGTGCCACGCGGACAGAAAACGCACATCTATCGCGTTCAGGTTAACAACGTTTCCTCGCCAGAAGCGGACAGCATAGTGCTTGGAACGGTCAAATGGTTTGGGCGCTGGCGCGGTTATGCGTTCTTTCCGTGCCAGCAGACCGTTTACGAACAAGTTTGCCTGCGCGAGATAGCTGACTTCTGTGAAGAATTCAGCCGGGAGCATCGCGCCGAGAAGCGCAAGAGGGCGACGGTGAGCAGATCATGAGACAGGTGGAGCCAATCAAAAGCACAGGGTCATTATCATTCACCGACGAGCCAACGCGCATCTCTTTCGAGACGGGCGCGGACGGCTCCTTGACGGTGAACATCATATCGCGCCGCAACCCCGCATTTGTCGATGTGACTGTAACGCTAAAGCCCGAACGCGCGAAGGATCTCCACTATTGGCTGAGCGATGGACGTATTCCATGATTCGTCTCGCCATCCTCTCGCTCCTCGCCCTCTCCTGCGCATCGCACGCGCAGTCGCCCATCGCGCTCAACGACTACATGGACCGCCTCACCGCGTACTACGCCGCGCGGGCTCACGAACTGCCTCACTCGCCGATCCTCACGCGCATCCAAGCCATCGACGCCATCGCATCGCGCCCGAACCCGTACCCGGTCGATCTTGCGAAGGGGCGAGCAGTGTACGCGACGCGATGCGCCCCGTGCCACGGCTCACGTGGCGAAGGCGCGCTCGTCGCGATTCGCGCGTATGGGAACGCCGTGACAGGCCCGCCGCTTGACCGTCCGGACGTGCGGGACGAGTTCAGCGTTGGGACGATCGCATACGTCGCGGGCGGCACGTGGGGCAGCATGACGCAGTTGGGGGAGATGAGCGATGAGGAGCGATGGACGGTCGCGGAGTATGTGAAGAAGGGCGGATGGCGATGAGCGCTAACCGCTTACGCTGGAGGCTATTCCGCCGCCAAGGTGAGCAAGTAACAGCCGGTTGACCGGCAGGAGGAGAAGGAAGATGGATCAGCCCGAACACATCATGCAGTTTTTCGCGTACGCACATTTGCCGGCGTCTCTGCAACTGATCTCCAAGCCATTTGCGGATCTCGCCAACAGCATCGTCTCCGAAGACGGCAACAACCTTTCGTTGCCACGCAACCCGGAGCGAACCGTTGCGCTTCGCAAACTGCTGGAAGCGAAGGATGCCGCAGTCCGCGCCGCGCTCGCAAAGTAGAGCACCGAACGAAGAAAGGAATAAGACAATGGCACAGAACCAGAACAGAGCCTCCGCAATCGCCCTCGCATTCGCACTCCTCCCGCAGTTCGTCCACGCCTTCCGCGATCAGAACACGCCGGGCACAACGAACGAGCAGCGGCACTCGACCGTGTTCGATCTGACTGCGGCCGTGCTCGCACTAGGTGGCGTCATCGTCGGGCAAAACAATCCATCGCTCGCGCCATTGATCAATCAGACGATCAGCGAGACGGTGAACGAACTAAAGGCCGACGACTTCCAGAAGCCGCCCGTGCCGGTCCTTGCCGCCGCGCCGTCTACTTCGACGGAGCCGAAGCCGTGAGCGAGGTCCGCATCAGCGTCTACGTCAATGAGGCACAGGAGAAGGCCGTGCGCGAGGCCGTCACCGAATGGCTCCAGGGTGCTGGCGTGAACTACAACATGACCGTTGAGCCAAGCGATGCAACCGAGGCGTTTCGACGCTCGCCCGTTTCGGCGGGGCGGTGTGCAGTAGAAGGCGTAGTAGTTGACACCGAGTTGAAAGGGTGTATTCTTCAACTCCGAAAGGAACGAAGCAATGGCACTCTCGAAACCGGACTACGCTTCATGGGCCATCCGCACGGCTCGGAAGGCAACGATCTGCGATAAGTGCGGCGAGAACATCAAGGCGGGCAGCACCATCCGCAATCAGGGCAACAAGCGCATTCACGCCAAGCACGTTCGCGTGCGGTAGGAGGAGACGATGGCGAAAGCAGAGCAGACCGAAATCCCCGGCACCGAACGGAAGCGCATCCACGCAATCGAGCGCGCCGCAGCAAAAGCCGACGAGAAGCGCACCATCATCAACGGCCTGAACGACGAGCTGAGTAATCTCGTCGCGAAACTGTCCGAGGTGATGCACGCGAACGAAGATCAACTCGACCAGGAAGAAAACGAGAAGGGCGAGAAGGTCATCGTCTACAAGCGCGGCGATTACAAAGTCGTCGTGAAGTACAAGGAGTCGGTCAACTACAAGATCAAGAAAGCATCCAAAGGCGAAGAAGGCGGCGAGGGAGAGGCCGAAGAGTAACCCATGCACGGCGCGCGATTCGGGTCCGTCTGCCTTCCGTCCGAATCGCCCGCTGCGCTGGATGCCTGTGCTCTTTCGCGTAGCAGAAGCCGCGGGATCGGTGCCACTGAAACGCGTTTTCTCTCACGGGTATCCAGCGGAGCGGTAGCCGCCGCAACATCCGGTCGCTGGTGCGTCATGCGGCCATCCGCTGCCGATTACGCCGCGGCTGCCGTCTCCGGTTCGGTTCATTGAATGCTTGGCTGCGGCAGCGTGGATTGACATGCCGTAAGCGACGCTGACAGCAATTGCCCGCATCGCGGACTAATAGTCGCCTCTACGCTCGGCGCTGGATGGTCCGGAACGCCAGAGAGTCGAGAGCCTGAAATGGTCCACAGTCAAGCACTGAGTGAATCGACGAGGAGGAAGCACATGAAGACGTTCTACATCTGCAAGGTAACCGATGGTGTAATGGCAACAGCCGATGCCGAATTGTTCCCAGGCACGATCACCGACGCCCGCAAAGCGCTCGCCGAAGATCGCTATCCAGCCGGCGAGTATCGCATCCTGGAAGACACGTCCGGCGTCATCACGAAGTCCGTCGAAAGCACGCCGAAGGTCAAGATCAGCTTCGAATCCTCCCGCAAGCGCGGTCCTCGGCAGCCGAAGCCGACAGCCGAACCGAAGAAAGCGAAGGCGGCGAAATGAGGGACAGCATCACGCTCATCGCTGCTGAACGCGAACGGCAGATCAACGACGAGGGGTGGACCGAAGATCACGACCATTTCCATGCGAAAGGCCAACTAGCACGCGCAGGCGCAGTCTACGCATTGCCTGACGAATACCGCTTGTATCGAGGCTTAGTCAAGCGCGACGGTGCGACTCCTGATGATTGGCCGTTTGATCAGAAGGCGTGGAAACCGACACCTGATGATCGAATTCGGGAACTCACCAAGGCAGGTGCTCTCATCGCGGCTGAAATCGATAGGCTGTTGTGGACTAAGAAGACGGTTGGCTGATGCGCGCTGATTACGACTTGACGCGCCGCTCCATTATGGCCGAGCTACACAGGCGGCGCGCTGCATCCCTTCGCAAACTCGCGCTTGATCGCAGCATGTCGGCAGTCAGGCAAGAGATGGAGGCGGAAGCCGAATTGAACGAGAAGTACGCGGACGATTTGGTCGATTACAAGGATGCCGCCGAGAAAGTTGTGACCGCCGCAACCGTGCAGAACTCCACCGCCGACTTGGATCAGCTTGAGCCGAAGAAATGAAGACGGTAATTGTCGCACTTATTGATGGCCCGCATGAGACGACGGCGTTCTACACAAAGGGCGGGCTCGCGGTAACGCGCTGCATCAACTTCAACGACGAGGAGGTCGGTGGCGCATATACCGTCTCGCACATAGGCACCGGAATGGCATCAGGAAGGAGATTTAGCGCACCGTCCGCCGTCGCTCGACCGCGATCTCGATACGCCGCAGACAGTCCAGGATCTCGATTTGCTTCCGAAGTGATTCCTGACGGGCCTCGCGGATCTCATCGACAATAGCCGCAGTCTGCCGCTCGTCCATGGCTTCGATGATGTCTTGAATCGCCTTGAGCCAAAACGTTGTAGCGCGTTCGCCAGCTTTGCCGTTTGTTGCATCGACTGAGACTGCCGACTCTGGCGGGCTCTTCACCTCGCGCCACTTGAGGATAAAGGCGAACACCATGCCGAGCACGATGACGACGATGCCGCCGCCGACGCCGAGCTGCCTGAGACGTTCGGTATCGGCATCCAAGAGAAGCCGCAACAGCATTATCGCGGCACCTTGCCTTCTGCAACCTCTCTCGGCACACGCTGCATCTCGTCCGCCCACAGGTTGAGCAGGCGTTCCACGTCGTCCTCATTCACCTTCGCGCCATGAAGCATCTGCGCGCGCCATCGGTTCATCAGCACAGCCCGATCACACGAGTCCTTCCACAGTTTATTCATGCGATCGAACTGAGCCTGCGAGATGGGGACGTTGTGCGTGAACATGAATACTTCTGTGTCGCAAGCCTTGGCCGAGATAACAGCCAAGTTCGCGGCGGCGCCGACGCAGCGCCGAAAGTTGGAGTCGCCGCACGCACTCTGCAACCCTGAAGCTGCGGCCCCTACTGCGCCGTAGTCGATGATTACCTTGCAGGCGGGGCACAAGAGCCCGCGTTGATCCAGCGCAGCGAAGGACGGGGCAACGACCATCAGAACGAGTACAGACGCTATAGCCAACTTCCTCATCTTCTACCTCACTTTTTACCGGCGGTCAGCCCAGCCAGTATGCTCTCTTGCCGTTTGTCATGCTCTTCTAGTCGCTCGGTTACGCCCTTGATTTCGTCGATGCGCTTGCTTTGATTAGCTAGTTCCGCATCGAAACGAGCGCTCCCCTTGTCGCTCGTCTGCATCTTCTCGTTCAGCTTTTCGAGCTGATCGCCGACTTTCTTCATCTCGTTAGTAAGTGTGGTCAAGGCTGTGTCGGTGACGGCGGACTTCGTTTGGTTGCTGACGTAGACTCCGATAACGGCGACGCCTGCACCCATGCATGGGCCTAGAAGAAAGGCCATTGCCGAAATGCACACGGCCGCAAGCGGTAGGTGATTCTTCGGTTCTCGTCTATCAGGCATTGGTCCCTATTTCCAATGAGTAATGAGATAGGCCAGCGTCGCACACGCCGCACCGAGCCATCCGAGACTGCACTTCGCAGGCACGTTGAATCCGGCCAGCACGAACAGTACGAGCACAAGTCCTCCTATTTGTATTCCTTGCCGCGGTAGAACTGTTTGAACAGACCGTACCACTGCGGGTACTTCGCGCTGAACGCGCGCGGGTTGAGCATGTACTGCGCGCCGAGTTCGGCGAACATCTCATTAAGTCCGCGCTCGCGCTTGTCGGGGTACTGATTGGCAAACGCGATAACGGCCTTCGGAATCGTGGCGATTACCTGTTGCTCTGCGGCGGCTCCACCCGTTTGGCGTGCCTTGACGGCAGACGTTATCGCCGACATAACCATTTGCCCAAACGCCGCGCGTTGCTCTGGCGTCAGATCCTTTTGATAGACGGCGTGGTTAACTTCGTGCGCCCAAGTTCCTGGCTCGTCTGTGCCTTCTCTGCCGATGGAGATAGTGTTCGCGATGTGGGTAGGATTGTCTGGCGAGTTCTGATTGTCGGCTGCCTGTTTGGCGCGCGCCGCCCTTTCGAACTCCAACCCGTAAAGCCCACGAAAATCCTTGGGAACGGTACCAGGAAGCGGAGCGCCGTATATCACGGCGCGCGCGTTCTTGAAATGCTCTGGCAGCAAGGTTGACGGCGGGACCGCAACGGGAAACTGCCTCGGCGCGCCATCTGGCCGCGTCCGATGCATAAACATCGCGTCGTTCTCGTCACGCTCGCCATGGAGCGGGAACTCCACTTCCGAGCCGGTGCGCCGCGGGTACGTGCCGCCTTCCGTTCCCGTCGGATTGCCGCGAATGATGTTCGTCAACGTATTGTGCTGTTGCTGGTAGTCGTTCTTGGCGTTAAGAATGTCAAGCACGGATGCAGTCAGCGGACGCGACGCGGTGCGCATGCCGGAGGCGCCCTTCACGAGGCCAGCGCCGACGCCCATGCCGAACATCTTTCCGCCAACGCGCGCAGCCGCTTCGACGGGATGACCCGTAGCTACGAGCATCCAATCGGTCAACGTGAGCACCTGCTGCCGCGCTTCGACAGGCACGCGGCGGACCATGGCCTGCTCAAGCGGCATGAGATCACTCAGTTGTTTGTTGATGGCCTGCACATCAACGCCTGCCGTCGCCGCAACAGTCTCAATATCGCCGCGCAGATATCCGAAAATGAGGTTGGAAACACGCTCCATTCCTCTGTCGCCCGCCTGTTTGCCGTACTCCCATGCCCCTGCGAGCCCAGCCGCACGTTTCGCGTTTTGTGCATCATCTAACGGCACGATCGGGCCGTGTTCCAGGTTGGCGTAATGCGCGCGGTATTGAGCAATCGCTGCCTTCGCCTGCTGCATCTCGACTGGAGTCATGTGGGTAGCGTTGGCGGATATCGCCGCTTCGGCGCGATCGACAGCCGATGCCAGATCCACCTTTGGGCCGGGTATCTTGGAAAGATGAATCGCGTTGGCGAGATCCGGGTATTGCTGCGCAACGTCCTCTGGTATCTCTCGGCCTGCCTTGATCGCCTCGATAACTTCCGCGCGATGCGCTGCGGCGCCTGCTGCGCGCTGAGCTGCGGTGTTTGCAACCGTCGCGCCGCCACCGACGCCAGCGCCAGGCAATGCGGGCTGAGTGGTGACGCGAGTGCTCGCGTCAAACACGTTAGCGGCGGCGCCCTGGGCTGACGGCTGAATCGCCTCACCCGCGTTACTTGCACGAAGTTGTGTCCGCAGATCGCTGGCGAGCGACGTGATCTTCTGCTGCGTAGCGTCGAGCGTTCCGCCGAGCGTCGGACGTGCTACGCCATACGTGTTCAACCTGTCGATCATCGCTAGCGGCGCTTCTGATGCTCGTGACGCACCGCGCGCAACATCTTTCGCGCTGAGTCCTACGGCGCGCGCTTGGAACTTCAGGCCAAGCCATTTAGCGCCTGCCGCCGTACCTTCGATGAGTGGGCCTAGGACGCCGCCTCCTACGGCGGCAATCGCCGTATCAGTGTTGCTCCCACCTTGCGCTTTTTGGACGGCTGCCGCCGATGTGGCACCGGCTGCGGCTCTGCCAACCACAGAGAGGACACGTGGAACCTTGGTCGCGCCAGTAGCCGCTCTCGCAGCACCGGTCAGCGCGCCCTCTCCGGCCATGTACTCTCCAGCGTTCTCTTCCAGCTTGCCAGCCTGCTCGCCCCATGTCTGCGTTTGCAGCGCACTTTCGATGTTCGGATCGCGGATCGTCTCGGCAGGCTTCCCCTGCACTGCGTTCGCGACACCCTTGTAGATGTTGTAGGCGGTGCCAGCCGCGCCTTTCGCGAAACCGAGCATATTGTCAGCAGGGTTGATGAGCGATGTGACATTGCGCGCCGTGGACGGCTTTGGAGGTGGCGGAACGGACGGAGGCGTGAATTTGAAGTCCTCTGGCTTCGCAGGCATGTAGGTGAATGGAACGCGCGTCGGCTTGCTCGTATCAACCCACTCGTCGCTCGGCGCCGACAGGATCGGTGACTGCGTCTGTGCCTGAATCGGCACGGGCTGTCCAACGTCAACCCAATCGTCTACGGGTCCCATGTCGTCCCGCCATCATCAGAGTAAACAGTGCGCGTCTCTCCAGTCCTTTTATTGCGCTGTTCCTTTTGCAGCCGATTCTTTTGAGATGGGGCGCGCGGCTGCGTAGTGCCGCTGAACTGATTCACGGCTGTGCCGTACGTGCCCATCTGGTTGACGAGCGCGCTGCGTTTGGAAGTCAAGAACGAGCGGACCTGTTCCAGAGCGCCCTTGAACTGTTCTGGCGACAGAGTCGGATCAGTCATATCGAGGCCGAGTTGCCGCGTCATGTCGGTTGCTGAGCCAAAACCGAGCGCCCCGGAAATCTCGTCGCCGAGCGCCTTTTGGGCGACAACGAAATTCGAGTACGACACGCCGCCGAGTTTCACGCCGCCTTTCATGACAATCCCGTTGACGGCTTGAATGCCGGTGCGTGCCGCATCGTCAGAGACGCGGATCGCATCGTCGAGGCGAGACAGTGCGTTATCGGCGGATGAAACCTGTTGCCGAATTTTGGGATTGCTGGCGAACTGGTAGCCGAGTTCAAACTTCGAAACATCAAAGTTCGGGTTTAGATCGCGAGCCTTGTCGTAGATCGCCATCTTTTGCTTCGCGTCGCCGAACCCGCGGTTCTTGAAGTCCCTGAACGGCAGCACGCCATACGCAATATCCTGAGCGACGCGGAATGCCGGCGTGCCAGGCTGGACGCCGTTCGCTTGCCCCTGCGCGGTGGCGGCGAGAGAATTCGCCCGCGCAACCTTTTCCTTTGCGCTCGCCCTAGCTTCCGTGGCTCGGCCCTTCGCTTCATCTGCCTGAGCAATGCGCAACGGTCCCTCGGTTTTCTCTTTGAGAACCGTCGCGGCATCCGGTGCGATCTTCGTCTCGACTTTAGCGGCTTGCATCTCATCGGGCGACGGCGGCTTGCTTGAGAAACGCCCGCCAAGCACATCGGCTAACTGCTCCTGGTTGTACGGCGCGGTCCCGGCGCTCTGTGGGTTAAAGGTAATGGCCGCATCGGTGCGGTTCGGGGCTCCGCCGATCATGCGCCCCGCTGCGCCAGAGCGGATCTGCGTCTGCTGCTGCTGGAGCGCGTTCTCCTGCATACGGAGCGTGTTTTTGGCCTGCTGAAAGTCGCTGAGCGGCAAGGTGCTGATATCGGGGATGAACTTCGCAGCTTCCGGGTCGCGGCGTTGTAACTCGGCGTACGCCCGCCCCCACGCCTGCGGATCAGAGTCGGCATTCAGGAGTACAGTGCGTACCGCCTCGGCGCGCGACTTCGCCTGCTCCGATGCCGTCTTCTGAGTCGCCGTGTCCTGTTGGCTCTTGACGAGCATCTGCGCGCGGTCGTTCTCATCTGACTGCTCTTGCTCGCGACGCAAAACGTCAGCGAGTCCGCCAACGGCGTCAGAGAGGCGAGGTCCAGAGTGCTCGATGATTTGCATGGCGTTATGGCTTCACGTAGGCCGAGGGTTGCAGGCCGAGCGCTCCGATAATTGCGAGAGCGTCATTTGGGTTCATACCTGAATTCATGAGAAATCCGAGCGCGGTGTAATAGTTCTGCTGTCCCGAAGTGTAGAGATCAGCCTGCAATTTACCCCAATTGTATTTGTCTTGCAGATCGGTTTCGTAGCGCTGTTGCGAGAGCTGAGCGGATACATTCGCCCGACTCGTAGCGGCGCCGATCTCGGCGGCTGCCTTGGATGCTGCGGCAGACATGGCTGCGGCGTCGTACTGCTTATCGGCGGAATACTGAACGCCCTTAAGCCGTAACTCTTCGATGTACCGCTGCAACAGATCGTTCTTATCGATGCCGTACTTCTGAACGGTATCGGACGCCGAAGAGTTGAGCCAACGCTGCAACTGGTCGTTTGTTTGAATGCCGAAGCGCTGCGTCAAGTCCTGCATCTGCGCAATGGCGAGTTGCTGTTGCCTATTGAGAGCGGATTCGGTGTGCTCCGCGAGTTGTGCGCCCTGCTGCGCGGACAGGTTCGATTCCCCGCGGGCCAGCGACTCATTGAAACCGCCAGAGTTGATTTGCCCGGTTAGAGCGGCTTGGGCCCTAAGCGTTCGGGCCAAGTCCTGCTGTTGCTGCGAAAAGAGCGGCCCATAGAGCGTCCGCGTCACTGCCGACATGTCGATCGGCTGCGCCGTCGAGGTAACCGTTGGCGGTGGCGGGGGCGGCGTAGTAGTCGGCGGTCCTGACTCAGGTGGTGGCGTGGTCGTTGGAGGCGGTGTCGTACTCGGCGGTGGCGTTGTTGACGGCGGCGGTGCGGTGGCGGGAGGTGGCGTTGTGCCAGCAGGCGGCGGCGCGTTCTGCTGAATGAGGGCGCCATTCTCACCGCGCCGTCCTTTGAGGTAGTCGATTTGCGAAGCGGTGAGCCCCATGGCCGCGAGGTCCGCATCCGTCATTGACTTCCACGCCTCGGCCTGTTTTTGAAAGCCTGTGCCGCCAGCCTGGATTGAAGCTAAAAGTTTCGAGATTTCGCTCTGCGCCTGAGCGTCTGTGATCTGCCCTGGCGTGTTGCCCCACGTCATGCCCGCGTTGGTCCGCGGATCTTGCCACGAGTAGAGGTTCTGCCCGCCGCCACGTCGATTCCAGTCGTACCACAGGCCGAAGTCAACCCCACCGTTCGCCTGAGCCTTGTTCGCAGGATCAGCGGCCCACTCGCGATAGGCGTTCACGTCGTCGGCGGTGACGTTTTCATATCCGCGGAAGGCTGCGTACCACTTAGCCGCAATCTCTGGATCTCCGGCGTCGCCTACGGGACGCATCGGCGAGTTCTGCCTGCGGTTCTGGTCCCACCATTCGGCGAAGTTGAGCGGTGATCCGGATGTGCGGTACTCGACGACGTCTGTGGCTGTCACGCCGCGGTAGTCACCGTTCGGACCTGTAAAGGTTCGATACCACGCCGCCGCACGCATCGGATCTTCCGTGCCGTAGAGCGGGCTATTCACGTCGGGACGCGGCATCCCTGTGTATTCATTCTTCGTCGGTGGCGGTGGACCACCTTTGTGCGGGAACGGGCCAGGACTCGGCAACGGCCCTTCATAATTGGAGGGCGGAGGAGTCGTGGTTGGCGGCGGCGGTGGCGTCGTCACAGGAGTTGTGCCTGGCGGGGTCGTGACTGGTGGCGGCGGTGTAGAACCATCTCCCCCACCGTTTCCGCCATCCCCGCCGCCAATCGGGCGATCTCCTGGCCCGCCGATGTTGGTAAGCGGCTTGAGCCATTCGTGGTTACCAGCGCTAGCAGGATCGGTTGTGCTGGCGGCGATCATCGAAGGGATGTCCATCCCCGTGCCGCTCTGGTTCGGCTGTCCTGGGGCAACTCCTGGGCCCGTGGCTGGAGGCATCGCGCTCGGCGGCATCGAAGCGTCGGAGGAAAGAGAGCTAACTGGTGGCTGCCATCCCGGCGCGCCGATTCCGGAGCTGACAGCGGCCGGCTGGATCTCTGGAATCGGCGGGATCTGATCCGTCGCTGGCGGCTGGAGTGTTGGCGTGCTGCCGGTCAAAAAGCTGGCAAGGGATTGCTGCGTGACGCCAGTCGGGGCGCTAGTCTGCGGTGCTGAGGCTCCTGTTGATAGCAGGCGGGCCAAGTCGTTGACGGGCGCGGGCTGCGCGGGTTTCTGGAGTGGCTTTTTGACCGGCCAGTTAAGCGACGCATTGCGAAACATTTCGTACGCGTCAGTGCTGCCGCGGCGGTTCTGCTGCTGGTTCGCGACGGCGCCCGGCGTGTTCGCGCCTTCCTGACCGTAGAGCTGATCCGAGTATGGCTTGTCGCTGTACTCGGACGGATTGGAATAGCTGTTCGTGTTGTAGTTAAGTCCAGCCATCACACCCTCTGCCCGCTACCGCCACGTCCGAACGGAGTCCCATAACCAGGTGCGCCAATGCGCGCGGAGGGATCACCGTTGCCGCCGTAAAAGTCGTCGTAATTCAGGCCATAACCAAAGCCGGGTTGGCCTATCCCTTGGCCTTCTGGTGTCCCCGCGCCATTGTTCTGCAACCCTCGCATCTGATTCGATAGGAACGTTTGACCGGCGAGTTGCTGAGGCGTGGTCTGAAGAATTGGATGGCCGTCAATTGAGAGCCGATAGCGCATAGGCCCGTAGAAGCTTCCGAAGGACTGCCCATTTGGCTCAAGAGTTCCACCGCTCACGTCGTTATGGCGCAACGGCAGCGTAGGGACTTCCTTATTCTCATCCCCTATGTGGAGTGCTCGCTTGGCGAGGTTCCATGCGGCAGTCAAGGCCATGCCTGGAGTCGCGCTGATGATCGCGTTCACGGCATTCACTGCCTGCGGTCCATACCGCTTAATGTCGTCCCATGTGACGTTGTGGGCCGTGCCGCTAGGGTCCGGCCAATTACCAAATGGATCTCCAGACGAGCCAGCGGGCGAAGTCATATGGCCGAATGGATCTCCGGCAACGCCGTTCGTGGGAGCGCCGGCGCTTGTCGGAGTTGAAGTCGGCGGCGGCGTAGTGCCGGACGGCTTCGCCGCGCCGCTGATGATCTTACTCAAGTCCTCGTAGGACATGTGCTGTCCAGGCGTGAAGCCTACGTCACCGCGCTTCAGAGCATTGATATCCAGCGTGGCGGGGTGACCGAGATCGTACGCGAGGATTGGGGTGTATGCCGTCTGCGACGGGGTGTTGTCGAGCATGCGATTGACGCGGTCCCACATCGCCTTCTGCTCTGGCGTCAGTGGTGGCATTACGAAGTTGCCGTGCCGCTGCGACTCGCGCACCTGCATAATGAACTTCGCCCAATCGAGAATCGTCGGCATCAGATGCTCTCCACGAACACACGGTACTGTCCTGCTGCGGTCGCATGAAACACGACGACCTTGTCCGTCCAGGATTTCATGTCAGCTTCGTCCGCCCACCATCGACCGCTAACCATCGGCTGCACGTCGATCATGTCAGGCTTCACACCGAGATTATGCGTCACAACGACCTGTCCTGGCGAACTAGGACACGAACCGACAAATGGTCCGATCTTTTCCGGCACGCGGCGTAAGTTTCTCGCCATGACAGTGCTGATGCCCTGCGCTGTCATGAGATCGATCGAAACGACGCGTTTCATAGGTTGCTACCTACCTGCGTCGGCTGAGTGAACGGCCACAGGCCGCCGAGAAGTTCGATAAGCGCGTCGCACTTTGAAACGGAGAACGCCGCCTTGCCCATGTTACCGGTGTGCGTGAACTTCGGCATGACAGAGATTCCGCTCTGAAATACTGGAAATGGCACGCGCGGCACGCTCAGATCGATGCGCACATCTAAAAACTTCGTGAACGTCTTACCTCGGTCAAACGAGATCCAGCACGTCGTTTCGTCACCGGCCTGTGATGCCGTCGCCATGTGGTACAGACCGAGTTCGTGCAGCGCGAGTTCGAATTGCTGTGAGAACAGCTCTATGGGCTTGGGAATGAACTCGGCGGTTCCGGCCAGAAGTGCCGCAGTATTGTCGATCACGTCCTTTTGCGTAAGCGCGGTGTCGAGACGCGTGAGCCCGTATCCTGTGTCTCCGCTCCGGTTGAATGCCGCCTGCACCTTGCGCGTGTTAGGGTTGTAGAGCAATGCCGAGAATTCGGCGGCGTTCGCCACGTCGTGAATCGACCATGCTGGAGGACGCTCACCGAAGCCGAGCGAAAAGCAGAACGCCTTTCCCTTTTGTGTGCAGAGCCACAGATCGCGCTTGTTCTCATCCATCGACGCAAACGGCTTATTGAACTGGTTCTGAAATTCGATCCAGTCCGAGCCTTTGATCATCACCGTCTCGCGCATGGCATCGCCGCAGAACGGCACGGGATCATTGCCTACCTTCATGCGGTAGCATTCTTCGTCGGCAACGAAAAACAACTCGTTTTCGAAGATCGTCCACGCCAGTGAGTCGATAATGCCGAATCCGACAAGTGGGTCAGTTTCCGGCAGAATCGGCGTATCTGGATCGTCGGTCAGCTTGAACGTCCACAACCCTCTGCGCTTCGACAGAATCAGCCGCCCGCCGAGAACAAGTAGTGCAGTTGGGTAACCGGCGACCTCTTTCGGCTGGTAATTGTTCGCGGCCCTAATTCGTGACGGTTCACTTGTTTCGGACCAGATCAGCGCATCCAAATCCACCGTGCGCGTATCAGACGATTCGTTATTGAAGAATGGCGGGTAGAAGTCGCCGCGCGTGAACTGCTGGCCAAAGTTTGCCTTAGATGGATCTGTGTCGTTTTTGGCGTCCCGATAGGAGAAGTTTACGGCGGCGAGCGAGATGACGGGGATCGCAGAGTTGCCGAAGCTGATACGCACGTTCACATCGTAGTCATCAGGCGTCGGCGGCAATTCGGCGGGGATGTAGTGCGACACGAACGACGGAGAGTCGGTCGAATTCACCAACACTGTTTCGAGTGAGCCGAGCGTGTCCGAGCCAACGCAAACCCATGTGATGCCGTTGTCTGTAACTGTGGCGCGCAGTACAAGCGGCCATGTCGGCTCGGCGCCTCCAGTTGTCCCGGCATTCGACGCCTTGTAACGAAAGCCGTTCGAAGCGCTCGGCGTGACGAGTGCGTCTTTCGAGACGGCCATTCCCGTCTCCCATGTAGCCTTCAGCTTCACGAGCAACGTCATCGGCATGTTGTACGTGGCCGATTCCGACTGAAGATCGCAGCGGAAAACGCGACGTGCCGTTGTCGCCAGCGCAACGACGTTCTCGGTTTTGGCATAGGCCGCCGCGCCAGTTGTCGCCGTTGGCGACAGGCGCCCCACCGTTGCGGTGCCAAGCGCGATGTTTTCAGCGTCCACATTGACCAGCGTCCATTGTCCTCCAGTCGCGACATACGCCTTCGTCGTGCCCAAGAGGTTTTGCACAACAATGCGCCCATAGGCGATAAAAAGACGATCACCGAATGCCGCGATGCATTTCCCAAGGATAGGCGAGTTAAACGGTGAGAGATTGACAGCGACGCCATCGAAGACGAGCGCAGCGGACGGCGTTCCTGCGCCGTCGTCAAAAAGCGCGTACAGCTTCCCTCTGTAATTCGTCCATGAAGATAGGCGCGCATTGGCGGGAAGCCCTGTCGTGATCGGGAATCCCTCCGTAACCCACGTCTCTCCTGAAGCGTTTTTGAGATAAAGCTTGCCGTCAGAGTCGAACGCCACGAAGCGCGTGATCTTAGAGAGATCCTCCCACAGCGCGAGTCCGGTTACGCGCATGACGCTGTCGTACACAAATGGAGGGCGCGCGTCGATCCGTGGTCCGGGGCGCATCAGCATGTTGTGCAGCTTGTAGACATATCCGTCCGGAATCGTTGATGGATCGTCCGAGACGAAGCTCCCGCCGATTGCGACCGACACCGCCTGCGGCTCAGCGCCGATAGACGGAGGCGCGAGTCGGCGCGCCCTGGATCGAGACGACGGAATCGCCACCTAACCCCTCCAATGCAGATACGTCACTCGTTTGCGCGATGTACTCCTCGACGCGCTGATAGAGTTCCCGCGACTTCGCGTACCAGCCGCGCCGCTCCATGATCATCGCCGCAGCCACCATGATCGTAGGATCGTCCCAAAACTCATCGGCTACAAATGCGTCGCCTGACGCCGACAGCACCTCGCGCCGGATGCCGTAACCGTGGAAATAATCGATGTGATCAGCGTCCGCTGTTGGGTAGAACTGAATGAACTTGCCCTCGCGAGTCCAGAGCGTCGCATAGCCGGTTTCGGTGTCCTTGGAGAGGTACAGCAGGCTATTGCGTTCCATGTACGTGACCGGCTGTTCGCGAATGCCAGCCCACCGAAGGAGTGAGGAGGATGCGGCTGGCGGCGCTACGGACGATTCTTGCTTCGTTATTTTGTCGATTGCCAAACAGTCAGCCGGTCGCGCAACCATGTTCTCCCCGGCGACGGTCGGACCAATCGTCCAATCGAAGCGGAGTTCGGGAAAGCGATCGGTCGCGCCCTTTGGGCCAATCCCCATCCGCACGACTTTGTTTCGCCCGCGTACAATAAAGCGATCGATTATTTCGCCGCTTGCGCCGTAGTATGGGTCCGAAGTCGGCATGTTGCGACACGCCAACTGAACCTCGGAGCGGAACTCGTCGCGGGTCAGGCTCATCCGGGCACCGTGCCGACGATATAAATGTCAGCCGTGGCCGACGCACCTTGAGCAACCGTTAGTGACAAAAATAGTGTTGCTTCCGTGCGCTTATCAGTAACGGCAAGAGTCGGATTGAGCACCTTGGCTGCCGACGTGAGTGCGGAGAACACCTGGGCGGCCGCCACGATGGCCGTACCACCCTTCGCCGCGGCCGTGTAAAGGCCCCCTGCGGCCAGGGTGAGCGACGTCGACGCATTCGTGGCGATGATCTTGTCAATGACGTACGTCGACGTCCCGGGTGGTAAAGCGATCGCGATCGGCTGATCGGCGGTCGAGTTCATGTTGGCGCCCTTGAGGACGCCTAGCATTCTGGAACCGAGCGGGCTGTAAGCCATGGCCCGCTCAGTACAGCGTCACGAACACACCGTACGTGTTCGGCGCGGAGTTGTTCGGCGTGGCGATCACGATGAAGCGATCGGGCACGAGGATGTTGATCGGCAAGCCGGGACCGACATCGAAGAACGTCCACCCCTCGCTCGTGATCGTGCCGAGTGGCACCACGAGCTGCGGCGTGTCGTCTCCGTCCGCGTAGCTGAGCGTCAACGTCAGGCTGTCGCTCCCGCGGGAGTTCAGGTTCACGGCGAGCTTCGCGGAAGTGTGCGCGTCCTGCTCCATCACCAAGGAGACCTGCTCCGCGGTGTACTCACCAAAGGGAATGATCGTGAAGTTCTCATTCATAAAATCACCCACGCTGCAAGCTGATTGACCGCCTGAAAATCCTTGGCTTCATTTTGCGTCGTTAGCACAAGGCTAGACGCGCCATCGATTGTCTGCCCTCCGGCAGCGTTAATCGTCACGGTGTTGGCAGTAGAGTCCAGCTTTTTAATTCTGACTAACTGGTTTCCATCATCCGCCGCAGGTAATGTGATAACGACGGCGCCGGCAGTGGCATCAGCTATGATCACAAAATCCGTAGTTTGAACGCTGTAAGGAGAGTCTGCCGGGCCGACAAGGGTACAGGCGGGTCGAACGCCAGATTCTACGGCGGGGCCGTTTGTCCCGTCGAGCATCGCATATCGCGCGTCGCCCTGGCCCTGAGAGATGCCGCCGCTGGCGGGCGTCGAGAACGCTCCCGTGCCATCTAAGAACTTCGTGGCGTCGGACGGCAACGCAATAGCCGATAGCACGCCGTTCACCAGTTTCGCGATTCCAGACGCCACCGCGCGCTTGATGGTTTTGCCGCCAGTGCCTGAAAACACGGCTACTTCTGAATCGACCGCAGACGACGGCCCGACAACATCACCGGAACCGCCGCCAACTGTAGTAATGCCGCCCATGCTATCCCTTCGCGTCGTACCAGCTCACACCCTCGCCGTCGTTGTCGGAGTTGATGTAGGTGCCTGACTTCCGCTGCCACATGTTGCCGATTCCGTTGGTGCCGAGATCGCGCGTCGCCTCGATGATCGTCGGCGAGAGATATGCGTCGTAGTGCGTCGAATCAACTGCGGAGCCAGTCAGCCCGTCGAAACCGATATAAATCTTTCCAGTTGCGGGAGTCGAATTGTCCGACTTCGTCGGTTTGTATTGCAGTGTGAGCGCCCCAACCCAGTCCTGCCCCGGTCGATCAGGCGTCGCGATGAGCGGGACCGGCGTCCCGGCCGTGGTGACGTGCGTGATCGGCATTGCGCGTTACTCCGGCTTGGCGACGGTGATCGGCGTCGCGCCAGCGTTCAGCGCTTCGTCGAGCGCCGAATGAAGAGCGGCGCGCCCCGCTTCCGTATCGACGTCGAGCGGCCCGGTGCTCTCCTGCGTTTCGTCGATTTCATACGAGAGCTGATAGAAATTACCGAAGGGCATGCATCCTCCTCAGACGGTTGTGCTGCGAACATCGAACAGCGACGGCCACACGGTGCCGTTGAACGTGAACGAATAAATGCCTTGCTCCGTATCTGGAATCGGTATCGGTCCAGGACCGAAATCAGGGCTGCAATAGATGGAAAGCGTGCGCTGCGTTGACGAGTCGAGCGCCGGCACTTCCGCGTCGAGAATTCCTTCGGCGCCGTACGAGATCACGTCGCTCGCGGTGAATCCGTTGCCAGTCAGCACGACCGTCCGTGGCGTTGTGGAGCCTACGATCAGCACAACCGGATTCGGATCAATACTCACGACAAACGAAGGATTAGACGGAATACGCGAAGTTCCCGCATACATGTCGCCATCGTGCTCAGGCGGGCGCAACTCCTTTTCGGTATAGCGCGCAGCCTCCGACGCAGCAAACGCGACGAGGAGATCGCGATCGATTGAGCTGCCGTTTGGCTCGTAGCAGCAGTTCACGCCGACAAACTGAGACGAGGAGAGTCCGTCCGTCCCCACCTGTCGCCGCTTCTGATCGATGGGGTACGGGAAGCCGCAGATATCGCAGAAGAACAGCCCGACTTCAATTCGGTGCTCTTTGAACTCGGAAGGCGGAATTGCTGGCTGCTTTCCCATTCGACACAGTTGCGCGGCGAGGATCTAAGCCACCCTCGCCGCGCGCGTAAATCAGACGCCGTTGTTCCGCACGGCACACTTCGCGGATTCGAAGAACGTCGCCACGCGGGAGTAATACTCGGTGAGTTTGGACCCGGTACGCGGGATCACGTCGCGCCGCGGCGTTGGCTTTTCCTTGATCCAGAAGCACATATCGTTCTGATCGAGGTTGATGAGGCCCCATGTCGTGTCGGTCGGACCCATGTAGCGATTGAGAATCGGAACCCACTCAATGTCTTCGTCCCGGTTCGTCAGGGCGTTCACGGTGCCGACGTTGACGGAGTTGGGCTGCATCTTCGACTTCAGAAGCTCCGGAATCACGAACGCCCAATACGAGCCGTGGTAGATGCCGATCCTTTTGATCGCGCCCTGCTGCCGTCCACGCTCATCGGGAATCGCCTCCAACTGGCCGACTCCGTCCGTGAGCGAGAGCAGGTTCATCGGCCCCGGAGGCATGATGTTGGACCACGTCACCGGCACGCCCTTGGTCGTGACGTGCGAGGCCGAGAAGAACGGCAGCCCGTCGCGGCCCGGTCCCTGCCAGAACGTAGACGGCGTGGCCGAAGTGCCCTTTTTGAAGAAGTCCGTGCAGAGCAGCTCCCACGCCCATTCGTGCGAGTCCTGCATGTCGGAGCCCATCTTGTAGAAGAACTTCACCTTGTCATCGTTGATGCGCCCATTGTTGAACATGTCCGTTTCCAACTCGTGCGGAGTCAGAACGGCGATGGTCAGCTTCTTCGGCTTGATGACGAGGGTTTTGCCGGGCGCGTACTCGTCGAGATGCGACTGCCCGCCGAGCGGGGTATACGCAGCCGGGCCGAGCTTGACGCCGGTCACCGAGCGAAAGTCGGCGTTCTCGGTCGAGCACTTGCGAGTGTACTTGGTGTAGGTACGCGGGATATCGGTGCGCTCTTCAACGAACGCCTTGTCCTGCGTCGCGTAGATGAAGTCTTTGAAAAGGTCGAGCGTCATCGTCATGACTTAGAAAACCTGCACTTTCGTCGAGTGGAACAGAACGTGTCCCGCCCAAAGCGTGTCGCCGATGGCAAAGCCGGGAGGCGTCGGACCCTTCTCGAAATCGACGACGCGGCACTGCGCGCCAGCATCGCCAGTCGAGCCGTACCAAAGGCCGGTCGTTGAGTCTTTCACGATGCCGAGATCGCCAGCGGCGACGCCGAGCATGTTGAGCGCGAGGGCTTCAGAAACCGGGATGACCCACTTGTCGCCTGGCCGAATCCGGTAGACGAGGATTTTGTTTGTGTCGCTCGCGGCGGCGTCGTGTCCGTCCTCCGCGATCACGCCGTAGATCAGCGCCGGGGCCGTGCCACATTCATCGATACGGCCAGCCGAGTTTTTGAGAACTGGCGTACCGGCCTTGCCGACGAACGATGCGACTTCGTCCAGGTACTCAGCGCATTCGTCGTAAATCGACTGGTCGTAGGCGTACCAGCCGAAGAGTGCTCCTGCTGTCATTCTTCATGACCCTTCTCCTCGCCTCACTGTAGCGCCACGATGGGCGCTAAAAGTGACTTCACTTCACAGATCAGTCGATGCTCGGTCGGTGATGCTTCTGTGAGGCTTGAGAGCAAGTCTCGGAGCAGTCCCGCTTCATCTTCCGCGAATTCTACGTCTCCGTCAACAAAGTTGATCACGGTGGAGTGGCCGTCAGAGGTCACTTCCGCGTCGGCGCGCAGCTTTTCGAGGCATCGCGACGCCGCCTCCACGCGCTCAATCGGGAACCGGCGCTCGGTTGGAGTGCCACCGACGTAGAAGAGCGAGAGGAGAAATCCCTTGTGCGTTGACGAAGTGATGACCATCAGTTACCTCAGTAGAGCGATGCGATCGGGCCTTGCGCCGTCGTGAACGTCGTCGGCGGCGTGATCGTCGTCAGCGTACCGAATGTCTCGCCGGTCTTCTTCGACGCACCGAACGTGCCGAGGATGTGCGAGTTGAAGCGGTAGGTCGTTCCGTTGACCTGAAGCCCCACGTAGTACGTTGCCGGTCCTTTGAGCGTCACCGGCGCCGTCAGGTTGACCTTCTGATAGGCGTCGGTGCCGGACGCCGTCGTACCAGCCGTCGCGGTGTTCGCGACAACGGCTCCGGTGGAGTCGTAGATCGCGAGGACGAGTTTGTCCGTTCCGACAGCCGAGCCGTTGAGGACGGCCACGCCGGTAACCGACACGTTCGCCGCAACCCAAACTTCCGCGATGTACGTCTCGGTGATGACGGGTGTCGTGTCGTTGCCGTCCGTCGTCTGCGTGGCTGGGATACCCCCCGTGTGCATGTTGCGCGGCGAGGTTGAGAAGCCGCCCGCAGCCGCGATACCACCCGTGGCCGTCAGCGTCGTGCGCACCGTGACAGCACCGGCATCGGTGATGGTGATGTTCGTCGCCGAGTCGGCGTTGTTCCGGAAAAGCAGCGATGTGGCGCCTGGAATGACCTTCGCCGACGCCGCAGAGAAAATGAGATTCCCCGCCGTCATCGTGAGATCACCCGCAGTGACTGTCGCGCCTCCCGCAGTGATGACGAGTCCCGCCCTCACGGTCGCAACGCCCGCATTCGTGATGATGAGATTGTCTGCGGAATCGGCGTTGTTGCGCAGCGACAGAGACGTAGACCCCGGAATGATCTTTGACGCCGCAGTCGTCAGCGTGAGTTGATCGTAAACCGCGCTGCCGAGGTCATAATTCGACTGACCGCGGATGCCCGAGAATGTGCCCAACTTAAACCTCCTCCCTCAGCCCGATTTCGATTTCTTCGCCCTCGTCAAAAGACACGTTGTCGAGCGCGAGCTCCATGCCGAGGCCGTCCATCGCGGTCTTGACACCTTCCGCAGCCTTTTGCTCGACTGACTTCTGAATATCGTCCGAGCGGGCCAGCTTTGCTCGCTCTTTTTCGTTCGCGACTTCGCCGGTACGCCACATGAGAACCGTCGCCGGCTTCGTGCGTCCGCCGAGCGTGATGCGCTTGCCCATGTCGGGCTTCCACAACTGCCGATAGCGGTACTGCACGTCGAAATCTTTCGCTTGCGCCTCGACGAACCCTGCGCCGGTCAGGCGCGACCAATCGCGCAGCGAATACCCTTGATCGTCGTCCGAATCGTTCCACAACGCGAAGTCGATCTCCATCGCCGGGTTCGCCCGATAACGGAACATGCCTGGGTAGATGGCGAGCACGGACAACTCGTTTGAAACCTCTTCCTTCGGGGTGATGAAGTGATCACCGTGTACGCGTTGCACTGCGCCCTTGGGCAGGTTCGCAGGAGCCCTGAAAGCGAAGAGCGGATTTGCTTGAACGGCAGTGAAATCGTTTTCGAGTGCTGGCATGTCGTTCTCCTATTATGCACTGCGCCGACGCGGAGCGCTCGCTGCGACGCGCTGATACGTGTTTTCCCACACGTCTTTCGGCATCTTGCGTCCAGTGGCATCTTCGAAGTTTTTGCGCATTCTGTCGAGCGTGTCCTGATCGCGCGACGATAGCGTGCTGAGATTGCTCGGCGCTGGCGGGGCGGCGGCAGCGCCAGTTCCAGCAGGAGGAACGGGGGCGAGAGGCGTCGTCGGTGCTGGCGCTGCGGGCGGCGCGGCGACGGCGCTCTTGGGCGTCCGGATTGTCGCGAGATCGTCAATCCATCGCGACGCTTTGACGTAACTCTGCGGATCGTCGAGCGGGAGTTGGAGTGCGAGCACTGCGGCGCTGATGGCATTTACTTCCGCCTCGCCCTTCCATTCCGCCTGCTCGCGTTTGAGGAGTCTCCCGGCTTCGGTGTGCGCACGGAAGATTCGCCCATCGCGCGCTTCCGCCTCCAGGCGATTGACAGTTGCGGCGAGCGGCGCGATTTGCCCGTTGATCTGCGGGAGGACCGCCTCTGCGGCCAGCTCCGCAGTACGACCGAGTGCGAGGGCGGAATCAACGTTGAGGAGCGAATCAAGTTGCTCCGTCCGAATGCGCTCCTCCAACGTCGGCGTCTTTGGCGTTTCCGTAGCCGTGGCAGTTTGCGGCTGGCGCTCGATCAGAACTTGAAGGAGACTTTTTAGAACGCGATTTTCGCTCTCGTGATCGTTCTTTACGCGCCCGATTTCGTCGCGTTGTGCAATCGCTTGACGACGATCATCCAGAAGCGCCCGAAGCGGTTTGCCACGAAATGACGGAGCGATATCGTCAATGTCCGGAAGGGGATCATCAAGCGAATACACGCGCGCAGGAGCGACGGCAGCCGCAGGCTCGGCGGGCGGCGCGGCGACGACAGGGGCAGCGGGGGTCGCAACCGGAGGCGTCTCAGGCGGCGCCTCTGGAGGGGTGTCAGTATCGTTGGCTTCGTGCAGTTTGGCGAGTTCGTCGTCAAAGTTCATAACCTACTGCTCCTCTTCTGGTTCTGGCGGGTTTTCGATCTCGACGCGCAGAGTGTCGAGAATGCTGAACGCCTTTTCGATTCCTTTTATCTCGCCGCGTTTAAAATCGAACTCCTCGCGTGTCTTCTCATTGGACAGGCGGCGCCGGTTGTTGTCCAACTCCAGGTTGAGGCGGTTGAGGTATTCCAGCAGGAACGGGTTGTCCCGGCACGCCGCCAGGTGGTCCCTGTCCGGGTGGAGCGGCGGGTAAAGATCCTGGGGCTCCTTGGGGAGAAACGTTCGCGCCACTGGTCACTCCTTGCGCCGCCATCGCGGCAGCCTCTTCGGCCTTCTGTGCAGCTTCCTCTTGGAGGGATTGCTCCAATTCGGCGAGCATCTTCTCGTCGATGACAAAGTGCTGAGTATCGAGACGGTAACTCCGAATCTGCTCGGCAAGCAAACGATTGCCGCGCAGAATCATGAACTTGGCCACATCTCGCTTCGCCTCCGGCTGCTCGCCGTCGAGGGCAATCGAGAGCAACTTCATGTCCGCTTCGTTCTGCAACTCGACGCGCTGCGCGAGTAGACCGGCCTTCTCAAAACGCGCTTGCGATGAATCGTCGTCTCCGGTCGCGGTGACGTGACATGAGAAATGCTGCGAGATCACCTCACGCGGGAAGCCAATGATCTTCGAAGTAGTGCGGCGTTTATCTTTGTCGTTGAACGGGATGATGGCATACGCGGAGAACTGCGCGACCGTCTCCACGTACATCATCGCCGCCTGCGCGATGGACCGACGAATGCCGCGCATCGTCGCTACGGACTGCTCCTTCGCGCGCTGGTAAACCTGTGCGACCGTGGCTCCGGGCGTCCGATTCGGCACGGAAGTCTCGTCGCGCACGAGAAGATCGTCCGCCATGCTGCGAATGACGGCGATCTCCGGAGCGAGCGTTTCGATCGGGGCGCCGAGCTGCACCGAGTTCACGTCGGAAGGTTCATCGAACGGTATGCGCTGCCCGGGACGTAGGGGACCGGGATGTTGCTTGAAGTAACGATCCGTGGCCGAGTTTTCGCGGTAAAAGTGGACCTTGATGGCGTTCTGCACCTTGTTCTGCATTTGGAGATGCAGGAAGTTGGAGACAAGGTTCTGAAGCGGGGCCACGTCGCCTGCCGCCGACATTCCGGTCAGCCGATGCGGGCGGCGATGACGGATGAACGGAATGAGCAGGCGCTTTCCGCTCCATGACCAATTGCAGGTCATGTTCAGCCACGTCCGGCTCTTCAGGTGCAACTCGCCGATGAGCGAACGGATCTCAATTTCGAGAGTCTTCTCGCCACGCTTCGGCGCCCGCAGGAGCAGAGGATGAAAAAATGACACCGTCCGCACATCGTGCTCGTCGCGCGGGTGCTCGGCGACGAGCGAATCCATGGCATCGGCGCGCGCGGCAACTGGATCATCTCGGCGCACATCCTCCCCGAAAGCGAAGACGCGGCGGACCAGGTCATCGTTCGTCCCGCGGCGCGTCGGCTTGCGCGCGAAGTCGTACCGCCCTGCGCTGATGCCTTCCCATAGCTCTTCATTCGTCCGCGGCGTTTTTTCGGACACCCACCATGCCTTTTGAATGTCCGAGCACGGCAGGGAGTGCGTTATGTTGTAGCCGGAGACGTGACGTAGGCAAACTACGCTCTTCGGGGCGAGCTCGGCATCGGACACGCCCATGATTCTGAGCAGTCCAGACGCCTCGTCGCGC